>Ga0123342_1000131_pt1 | contig 92581 bp, 35 predicted proteins | sample Turbeawhitnodule_FD_89960 | JGI IMG/M metagenome (GOLD analysis project Ga0123342, IMG submission 89960) | Root nodule microbial communities of legume samples collected from Mexico - Turtle bean Mexico white nodule | ecosystem: Host-associated > Plants > Roots > Nodule | place: Mexico: Nepantla...
ATTTGAGAGTATTTGAATAGTCCATGTTTCAATATAAACTTAACTACATTATTTGTACAAAAACATGATTTGTGATTGAAAGCTAAGGCTTTAATTCACCTCTTGCAGTTCCATGGTTCAAAGCATTACCCAGAGAAAGAATGGTCTGCATGATTCTTTTCAACTTGACTGAATTCCTTATCTGATACACATATCAATGGAAGCTGAAGATAAAAGTATATTGACTTAGGAAAATAGAGTATTCAAAAGAAGAAGAAAAAAGGTATGGCTCACCTCTTCAGATGCAGAATTCACAATATTTAAGTCTCTTTTAAGCTCTGAAACCTACATGAAAATTACATAGCAAGGTGCACCAGAACAGCTAAAGTTTTAATGGCACGAAAACAGAATTATTTAATAATAACCAAAAGTATTATGCAGTTGTCTTCTGACCTGGGATAAGAATTGCATCTTAAAAGAGAAAACTCGTAGCTTGCTTTCCACTCTTGGCACTTTCATTAATTCTATGAAGAACTATAACAAAATGCAAAAGCAAATAAGAATAAAATAGAAAAGACAGAGGAAATCTTGAAGATGGTCTGCAAAAACTATATATTGAAAGTGAGATATAATTGAGAGCTCGTCCTTAAGTGATATCTCTTTTTTCAAAATTAACACTGGCCACAAATACACGGGTTTACATAAAAAAGATTGATGTGTCTTGTGAGTGTAATACTCTGTTTGACATGTACTGGGTCTTCCAGTGTTGTTTCAGTTTGACAGTTGTTATTTTTTTTACAGCAGTGGTTTCTGTTAGACTGTTGTTGGCTAGTGTAAGTGATATTAAGACAATTACAATGGTTGGAGTCAAATGTGAGTTGGAGTCAAATGTGAGTTGGAGTCCCACATTGGGTAAAAATATGCAAGAGTAACATATAAAGGGAAAAGACCCACAAACTTATTGCCTTATGATTTTGGGTTGAAGATAGTGTCTGGTCCCTTATATGGGTTCGCTTATGACTTATATGTCCCAAATCTCCTTAGTGTCTCCCCCGACATAAAACCCAATTGTTGAGATATATTGTGAAGAGAGGAGCATGTATATACAAGTGTCTCAAGATACAAAAAGATGTTAGAGTTAACAAATTGAGTGAGTTGGAGTTCCCACCTTGGGTAAAAATAAGCACGAAGAGTAACATATAAGGAAAAAAGGCCTACAAAATCTATTGCCTTAAGGTTTTGGGTTGAAGTCACCTTTTCCCAGTATGGCAATATCTCCCGTCAACAAAACCTCGAATCGTTTACCCTTTTCGTAATAATAATTCAATGCATTAGTTTTCCATCATGGAATTTGTTTTACTTTGAAACAACTTGGTTCCTTGTATTATTTTCTTCGTATTGAAATTCATCATTTACCTAATGGATCTATTTCAATAACTCAAACTAAATACAATAGACTCGTTTACCAATACATTATAGACTCACTAGCCAAGACTAATATGCATGAATCCAAGCCCATTTCATCTCCTATGCTATCTAACTACAAATTGTCCAAACATGGTTCAAATCTGTTACAAGACGCTTTTTTGTATAGGTCTATTGTTAGTGCTCTTCGGTATTGTTGCGTAATTAGCAGATAATTATTCCATAATTAATGCAGATTCTGTTTTCTATTTATATTAGGACAGATTTAATATCTTTTGGTGATTTGTATAACTTTAATTACCTATTATTTCTTTCCTTAATTAGGTTGTAAATAGTTTATAAATTTAAATTGTAATCAAATTTGTAAATACATTCAGAAATACATTCAATTTGTTTCTTTCAAATTGGTATTAGAGCTCACGATCCCTGGGTGACTCTGCTTCTGCATTCTTTCTGGGCAGCCTTCGTTACTGCAACCTTTTTTACGAGCAACCTTCATTACTGCAAACTTTTTTCTGGGCAGCCTTCATTACTGTAACCTTTTTTCGGACAGCCTTTATTGCTGCCACCTACTGATCATATGACACCTCATCATCATACACTGCTTTATTTGGTAACCAACATATTACTGTTGCTAGTGGTTCCAAATCCCCGTTACTAGTTGTGGTAACATCCACCTTCAACCTTCCTATCATTTAAATATTGTGCTTCATGTTCCCAAACTATCTAATAACCTTATGTCTATTCATAAGGTTACCCAAGATTTAAATTGTGGAGTGGTATTTTTCATTCCTATTGTGTTTTCCAGGATCTTGACACGGGGAAGATGATTGGAATTGCTAAAGAGTAGGGCGGGTTATACTACTTACAACAGGAAGAAAATAACGAGTGTGCCAGACTGTAGGCACTCACTTCTAATCTTCAGCCAAGCCCTGAATCTTGGTCATCCTCTCAGATATGGTTTTAACACAGACGTCTTGGTCATCCTCCATTTAGTACCCTAAAGTCTTTAATTCCTGATTTATTTACAAAAGTGTTTGTTGAGTCTTTTCATCGTAATGTTTTTCAGTTTGCTAAACACCATCGAACAACCTTTCTTCCCAAGAACAATAGAAGTTCTAAACATTTTTATCTTATTCATTCAAATGTATGGTGACCTTCACCTATTCCTAATATCTTAGGTGCAAAATGGTTTGTTTCATTTATTAATGATTGTACTCGGGTTACCTGGATATTCCGCATGACAGATAAGTCCGAAGTTTTTCACTTGTTACTCATTTTTTACCGAATGGTTCAAACACAATTTGGAAGTTCGTATAAGAGATTCTGTTTTAATAATGGAAGATAATGTGAACCAAAACATTTCCAAGTTCCTTTAGGAAAATAGAGTTGTTCATGAGGTTACTAGAGCTTTACTCTTCGAAACGTCTATTCCTAGATCTTACTGGGGTAAAAGTTCTGACTGCAACTTATTTGATGAATATATTACCCTCTCGGGTTCTAAAGGGTGTTAGTCTTTGTTGGAGATCCCACATCGACTAGAGATTAGGACATTTCATTGTATATGAGTAAGTGCAAACCTCACTCCATGAGCCAGTTTTATGGGGTTGAATTAGGCTTAAAGTCCACTTTGTAATATGGTATCAGGGCCATTCCGATCCTATCCTAGCTAGTATTTGTTGGGCTTATCAGGCCACCCGCTATCAGGCCGTTATCGGACCACCCATAATATGTTATCCCACGCACGAGTTGTCACTCTCGGCGTGAGGGGGGGTGTTGGAGATCCTACATCGACTAGAGATGAGGACATTTCTTGTATATAAGTGGGTGCAAACCTCAACCTTATGAGCCGGTTTTATGGGGTTGAGTTAGGCTTAAAGTCCACTTCCTAATAGTCTTGTTCAGCTTATGACCACATTTTATCCTTTTATTCCCATTATGACTATTCTTCAGAGTCACGTCTTTGGTTGTCTTGTTTTTGTCCATATTCATAGTCCTTATCAAGGTATGTTAGATCTTTAGGCCATCAAATGTATCTTCATCGGTTATGCATCCAACAAAAAGGGGTACAAATGTTATCACCCTTAAAGTCATAAAATCTATGTCTCCAAGGATGTCCACCTTTCATGAAACAAAGTCCTTTCCTAGTTCTCAACTTTAAGGGGAAAGTACATTCAAGAAGCTGAGGTCCTTAAGTTGTCACATTTTCCTTGTTTGCAGGATTTCACTCTTATGGAGGATGACAAAGACCCTGCGGTAGCATCATTACCAGAGAAGAAAATGAGGACAAATATTTTGGTAAACAATATCAACGAAAGCAACAAGAACCCATCTTGGTCGAACAACAACTTCAATTGTCTGAACCGAAGGTAAGAACTCATACCCATGACACTCTTGAGGACAACTTAAATACCGTTTTTTAACCTAACCTAGATGATTTACTTATTGCCTTTAGAAAAAAAAAAGGATCTTGTGCCAAATATCATATATCCCAATTTTTGTCTACAAAAAAACTTTCTATGCAGCACCGGAGTTTTCTTTCAGCTATTGATTCTATCAGAGTCCCTACATCAGTACAAGAAGCCTTAAAAGATGGGAATTGGGTTCGAGCCATGAATGAAGAAATAGGTGCATTAGAAAGGAATGAGATTTGGGAGATAGTAGAGAGACCAAAGGATAAGAAGGCAGTGGGTTGTAGGTGAATATACACAGTTAAGTATCAGTATGATGACACACTAGATCGGTATAAGACAAGGTTGGTTGCAAAAAGATACACCCAAACCTATGGGATTGATTATGAGGAGACTTTTTCTTCAATGGAAAAAATGAATACAGTTACGATTATTCTCTCCTTGGCAGCGCACTTTGGTTGGGAGATGCATCTATTTGATGTTAAAAATGCCTTCTTGTAAGGAAGCTTGGAGGACGAAATATACATGGAGATTCCACCTAGTTATGGTGCCACTAATGAAGGGAATAAGGTGTGTAGACTTAAGAAAGCTTTATATGGTCGTAAACAATCACCTCGTGTCTGGTTTGGAAGGTTTACTCAAGCTATGGTAACTTTGGGGTACCGGCAAAGCCAAGGTGACCATACTCTATTTATAAAACATTCTTAGGATGGTAAACTCACTCTACTTTTGGTCTATGTAGATGATATGATTATGGCAGGTGATAATGAGATTGAAAAACAAATTTTGAGGGAGAGATTGGCTACTCAATTTGAGATGAAGGATCTTGGGAAGTTAAAGTACTTCCTTGGAATAAAGGTTGCTTACTCTAGACAGGACATCTTTGTTTCTCAAAGGAAACGCATCCTTGACCTCCTTAAAAACACTGGTAAGTTGGGTCGTAAGACCACCGGAGTGCTAATATAGCAAACTCATAAGACTGAGAATGATGAGGAAAGCTCAAAAGTGGAGAAGACACTATCAAAGACTTGTAGAAAAGCTCGTCTATCTATCACACACTAGGCCAGACATAGCCTATGCAGTTAGTGTGGTTAGCCAATTCATGCATCATCCAAGAGAAAGACACTTGCGAGCAATGAATAGAATTATTCAGTACTTCAAAGCTTCTCCAGTTCAACAAGACCGAACAAAGCATGTAGAGATAAACTGACATTTCATTAAGGAGAAGTTGGATAATGGTCTTATAGTCACCAAGTACATCCCTTCAAAACTCCAATTGGCAGATATGTTCACTAAGGGACTTCCCACAAAATAGTTCAAAGATCTTACTTGCAAACTAGGAATGATAGATATACATTCACCAACTTAAAGGGGAGTGTTGCGTAATTAGGAGATAATTATTCCATAATTAGTGCAGATTCCGTTTAGGACACATTTGATATCTTTTGGTGATTTGATTTATATACCTTTAATTACCTATTATTTCTTGCTTTAATTACCTATTATTTATTTCCTTAATTAGGTTAATTTATACTGTAATCACATTCGTAAATGCATTCAAAAATACATTCAATCTATTTCTTTCAACTGGTATGTTACTATAACTCATTCAGAATTGATTTTTGCTGTCAACAAGGTATGCTAGTTTATGGCTTCCCCTCTTGAATCTAATCGGGTTGCTGTTAAAAGAATATTGTGATATCTTAAAGGGGCTTTACATCGTAGTCTCATTGTTCATCCTGCCATTCCTCATCAACCTCTAGCTATTAGAGTTTTTGGGCAACATATCCTGATGACAAAAGATCTATGTTAGGAGCTGCCAATTACTTGGGACCTAATTTAGTTTCATGGAGGTCAAGAAAACAAACTGTGGTTTCAAGATCTAGCACAGAAGCTGAATACAGGAATTTAGCTGCTCCTACAGCTGACATATTATGGATACAAACTCTTCTGAAGGAACTTAAAGTTCCTCATTATACTCCTATTATTGGCTCACACATGGAGCTTGATGTGCTCTTTGTTCGTAAAAAAGGTTAATAACAAGTACCTTGTTGTTTAACACATTCTTGGTCAAGAACAGTGGGCAGGATCTTCTCCCCAAACCCTTGCCACTTACTAGATTTTCCCTTCTTAAAAGATAAATGCAATGTAACTGAGATACCTTTGGTCTCTCCTGCCTGTAGTTTGGGGGTGATGTGAGTGTAATACTCTATTTGACATGTATTGGGTCTGTTAGTGTTTTTGTTTTAGTTAGACAGTTGTTATTATTTTGTGTCACAGCAACGGTGCCTATTAGGTTGTTGGTTAATGTAACTGTTATCTTAGATAGTTACAACTAACTTGTAACTGAGGTCTGTATACAGTCTTTCGTTAAGAGAGCCTCATATTCATCTTGTATCTTTTATTCTTTTCAGAATAATAAATCAGTGTATCAGCTTTCTATCATGTCTAGTTATATCGTTCACCACTAATTATTTTTTATTGTTCAATTAATGCTAGAAAAGTCATAATAGCACAAGTTGCTTTATGTGAGAAAAAAGAGTTAAAAAAAGGGAACAACAAATGGTAAAACTCCACCCACCTGTTCACACTTTCCCAAGTTGTCCTTATTCCCAGTATAGTTCTGCATATAAAGTATGGCTATAGCTCAAATAAACATAGATTGTACGAAATTTGCTGATGCTCCACCTATGACACAAAATTCCATTAGAAGAAACAAGAAAAAGGCATGATACCTTGAGTGTTTCCATCTCTTCTTTGGTTGGAGAGAATTTTATGAGGTTCTCAATTTGATCAACATCTAATACTGAATCATCCATTGCAAGCACAGCACACTAAAAGACAATGATTGGAATATGAGAATGTAAGTATAAATTGACAAGTTTCTGCAGTCAGAAAAATGCGCTTCTGACTAATTGAGTAGTTTAAAAAATTGGGATTTTCAATTAAAACGGCATTCAACAGTCAAACAAGAAATTATATGATTATAAACAACGTTACAAGGAGCATTTAATGACAACTACAATATTAACTTTAAGTGAAAGGAACGTGAATGACCATAATAGGTATCTTTATTAATAAAATAATAACCATGTATGCAAGTTCTTAAGTAAAACTAAATGATAGCTTCTGCAACTGCAACCCATTCAGTATGTCTTAAATTCATAACGATTGCAGTTAATATCACCAGATGTTCAGGACCTCAGGTATAACCCAACTACGAGGTATTTACCTAGGTAAACAATATTCCCTAATGGCCAAAATACTACATTTTGTTTTCTCAATTACAGAACCTGAAAATGTAAATTGAGTTTGGTTTAGAAGGTTGAAAACACTAAATTGAATAAATAAGGTTTGTTGAAATTAGCTATCAAAATTTAAAGATAGAACAAAACATTTTAGTAACGATATAATATTTTAGATTTGCAACCACAGGCTAGACATTTCTCATACTACCAAAGGAAGTCATTAAAAATGGCCGATGGTGGTTGCTGAGGATCAATGGTCTAAGGAACATGACAAGAAAAAGTCGGAGCAACCAACATATGTAACATGGTTGGTAGATAACTATGTCCTTTAAACATGTAGTTAAGGGTTCAATCCTTAGTCCTTGTGTATGGAAAAACATTTGTTGGGAGAGTTCAGCACCTTAAGTTTTAATCCCAAGAGATCGGTCCATAGCTCCCAACATAGGGATACCCATATTAAAAAAAAAACAGAGCAAAAGAAGGCTTGCAACTTGTGTGGCATTAGCCAAGTGGAGAGGACCACTGATAGACATGGGAGTAATGAGAGGGGTTGGAAAGTATACCATAAGAAGAAATTTAAGAATAATAGTTAGTTGTTATGGGGATTGAGACCTTTTGAAAGTCTATATATTCTTATCTTGAGGGGAGTTCAGATAAGAAGGAGTATAGTTGTTGTGACAGGGAATGCCCTGTGAGAAAAGAAGACATTTTGTTTTGTGAAGGGATGCTTGTGTAAATAATTGTTGAATAATACATATTAAGGAACTCTCCCTACATTTTCTCTATTTCGTTTTATCTTCTCCTTTGGAGGCATGTATCAACCACCATGAAGACCACAACATCGATGGACAGTGTTGCCCGGCTTAGGCAATGATCACATTGGATAGGCTTTTGCATGATAGGCCACGATAACAACTTTGAAATACCAAGGCAAATAATAAACAAGTGTAGAATGAACATCCACAACAAAGTAGACCATGTGATGTGGAATTCAAAATAGGAACATTACGAGAAACCAAATCTGGTGAAAAGAAGAATACTCTACAAGGAAGCCATATACGGCCAACAATATAAAAAAGGTCTTTCATTGTTCAAGTTCCTGGACTACGATTATTGACTTTTTCAGGAATAGATATGGCCTTCCTGAGTTAGGTTTGCCTAAGCGTTGGGTGTTACGTGTTACCTTGTTTTTTTGGGTTAGTTCTTGTGGAGGTAGCTTGGTTTTGTCTTTAGGTGTATTTTCTATTGCCCTAGGTTTTGGTATGGTCCCCTCATGTTTTTTGTATTCCTTTTTTCTTTGTTTTCGTTATGGATTCTCATGTAATGACATTATTTATTGTTGAACTTTGGGATGTCAACCTAGTTGTGATTCTAAAGTCTCATAGTGATGCCTCGCATGCATTTTATTAGAAAAAAAGTTCCTGGACAACTTTAAAAAGGGTAGAATAGTAGGTCTAAGAAACTACACAAGACATCAATTGTTCCCACAAGAACAATCAAGCCTCTCTGGTAGACTCAACCTATGTGGACGCAAGATCAACATTTCCTACCTTTAAGTCAAAGCTTATTGTTGGAAGTGCCATAGTTGGTCCCATTTAACTTGTCAATAGAGTAGGGTAGGGAATAGTTGGTGAAAATAGGAAGAACAACCATAATGGACTAGGAAAAAACAATGCCAAAAAGATAACATGGAAGTGGCACTACCAAGAAATTGGAAACAATTTTCACTACAAAAAGGCACCAACGGATAGTGGATCCACCAAGAAGGCACAAAATAGGTTGTTTGTTGTTAGGCCAAGGTACCATGCTTGGAGCGAGAGACATGTACAGAATGAATAATTACATGCTGGGCATAATAATTACATGAAATAATTTGTTGGAGATCTCAAATCGACTAGAGATAATGCCAAATTATAACATATATATATATATATATATATATATATTTAAATGGAAGCAAACCTCACCTTACCAAACAGGTTGAGTTAGGTTTAAAGTCACTTTCTAACATGATATCAAAGCATATCAAGGTCAAGGGCCTATTCTAGCGAGACTAATTGGGATCCTATGAGACCACCCATAAAATATATATTCTCATGCTCAAGATGACCAATCATCGGTGTTAGGAGGTGTGTTGGAGACCTACATCAACTAAAGATAAAGTCAAATTATAATATATAAGTGGGTGCAAACCTTACCTTACCAAACCATTTTTGTGAGGTTGAGTCATGTTTAAAGTCCATCTAACATAATTATTAATTACCATAATTACGTAAACCCTGGAATTTCCAAATTACAATAGTTAAGGACATCTATCAGTGTCCACCAGTTGCCCAATTACCATAATTAAATATATCTAACAATATAACTATCTTAATGTCTCTATTATCTCCTCCTTCCTAAAACCTCATAATATCAACAAGAACTATTTATGATCTTTCTGTGTGTAAACTTCTTCTCTGCCCATAGTTTTCTTGAAATTAAAACCAAACTAGAGCCTTGTCTGAACAAAAGAGAAAATATAATCCGATTGAAGTTATCTAATTCAAGGAATAATATCAAATCTAGCCAAATATTAATTTAGTGAAGTCGTAGCAGCAATGTATGGGATACTGCTTTAATGACATAATAGATATCCCCATAATTTGAGACAGGCAGTAAACTTTCAACTTGCATTCATCAAGCAAGCCCAAATCGGCCCACATAATAGAAAGACTACTTGCTAAGTCAAGAATTACCCAGTTGAGAGACAACAAATTCTTCCAAATCATTTATTCCTTTAGCAATTATGATTATAAGGGTTTAAAACAGTCACTGAGAAGAGAAAGAATTTTCATTAAGACAGAAATTTAAATCAAAATGTTCAGCAATTATGTGTTAATAAATATCATAATGAATGATATCTTACCATCAAATCAGGCAAAGGGATTTTGACTTTTGTAAGCATGATCTCACAGTTATACGCACGCCTGAGCTCAATCTGCAAGGTAACGTGAACCTTCTGTCAAGAGCTCAAATTCTAGTCTTCACAAGAATTAAATGACCTTAAGCTTAAAGAAAGGTATGAGACCTTAAGTCAGGAAATCAAACAAAACCTACAAAGATAAATCACAACCAACTCATTGGTAAGAAAGAAAAAGAAATTATCATCCAGGTCCTATAATGAAAAACATTACACATACATGGCGGTCACGAGAAAATGGTGGAATACAAAACACTTATTTAAAAATTTCAATTTCTATTAATTTTTGTTCTTAAATTTAACATCTAATATTTTAATGAATTCATTAAATAAATGTTAGAATAGTTAAAGGGCTTTTCTGGGGCTTTTCATGACAAAATGAAGAAGAAAAACTACTTATATGTTTCTTTATCTGAACTAATTAGATTCAACAGATAAGTTAATGAAAAGGCATACCAGTTGAACTTTCTCAACTCTGAGGCCAGAGGCACGGCGATTTAATTTTCCTCCTTTTCCATCAGTAGTAGCTGGAGCAGCTGCGGAGAACAAAGTTTCAAGTTCTGACATGTCAAACTCTGGAGCCCTAACACCAAAAAGGGTTTAAAAGAAAAGAATAAATAATAAGCACAATTCATATAGGGCCAGATTTAAGATATTTATAACTGAAGTCAGAAAAGAGACATACCTACAAAATTCATCTAGTTTCTGTGTTTCAGCCCATAAGCTTCCTTGCATTGCCCTCGTTAATTTTAACCAATGGTAAGGTTTCAGATTGCTCCTCTTAGATTGACCTTTTGGGTTAGCTCGCGTCAGGCCACGTTCCTTTGCACCAAAAGGAGCAGAAGGTGGTCCAGGAACTGCCGGTTTTGACAATCCATTGGCAGAAAGGGGAGGTGGGGGTACAGGTGGAACATTTGTGGAGCTAGACAGAGAATTTTGGGATGCAGAACCTGGAGGAGGGGGTGGTGGTGGCGCTCTTGGTGATGGTGATGGAGTTGAACCAGGAAGGCTAGGAGGTGGAGGTGGGGGTACAGGAGGACCATTTATTGAGTTCTTAGACAAAGAATTTTGGAATGCAGAACCTGGAGGAGGGGGTGGTGGTGGTGCTAATGGTGGAGGCGGGGGAGGAGCAGGAAGGCCAGGCGTAGCAATCAATTCATTCATACTCAATGAAGAAGGAAACCCAAAGAGTGCAGGTGGAGGCGGCGGTGCAGGAGGACCTTTACCTGAAACTTTGGTTGTGGAATGTGATGTTTCAGGAAGGGAAGGGGGAAGAGGAGGACTGACCAATGGTTTCTTACCTTCATTTGTATTCTCAGGGTACTGTGTAACATTAGATGGCATCAAATTTGAAGTGTGATCGCATTGAGGAAGTGGTGGTGGTGGTGGTGGTGGCGGTGGCGGAGTAGTAGTGACAGCTGCAGGAGGAAGGGATCCAGAAGTCTTTTTCGTGGTGTTAAGAGCATCAACTGAAGTTTTTAATGGTAAAGATGGAAGCAAAGGCGATGATGATGCTGGAGGAACAGTTGTGGAACCAGGGTCTATAGAATTTAACACCTTGGAGTCTGAAGGAGGCAACGCAGAAGCTGGAGGAGATACTGTCACTGCATGAGTTACTTCTTTGATATCCACTGCTGCATGATCCTGCAACACAGATGTTATTCCAAGAGCTGATGGTGCACTATGATATCTTGAGATAGCTACAGGTGAACCTTTTAAGGAGTTAAAATAAGAAGCGGAAGCAGAAGCAGATCGAACAGCTGGACGCACCCGGGATGAAATTATTTTAGTTTGAGTGGGAAGCTGGAGGGAAACCTGCAATTCTTGAGGTTCAATTTTCGCTTTAATTGTGTTTGCTTCAACTGGCAGTTCAAGTAAGGGACTATATGGTTTCCCCTGAACTGTGGATGTGACACTCTTGGTATCACTTTCTGACAATACCATTTGCTCTTGCCCCATCTTCTCTTTCATTAAATTTCCATCCGTTAATGACTTTGATTCTAATGGTCCCACATCCTGTGTCATTGAATTGGCATCCTTAGATGGTCCAGTTGAGGACATTGACTGCTCCACATGAGCCATAGATGTTGGAACCTTGGCATCGTTTTCCACAGATGTATTTGATTCGAACAATTCAACTGGCCTTTCAGTAGAACTAGAATCTTTTGTGAGCCCAAATGAGTGAATAGTTTGGTTCCTGTGACCTGAACATTCAAGAGTCTCAATGTCATTTTCGGACAATGTCTTTGATTCCAATGGTTCAGTCTTATTTTCCATAGCAACATCCACAGACGATCCCAATGAGGACGTAGAATGTATCCCCTGAACTGCAGAAGTCAGATTGCTTGTATCACTGTGTCGCTTTGAAATAGCTGTAAACTTTTCAGATGACCCCATTAGAAAGCCACTTGTTGCAGCAGAAACCCCAGTGTCCAATCTTTCAAGAAGGATATTTGAAGCTGTGATCTGTTGGAGCACACTTGCTACTTCTTCCTTCGAATCTAGCCAATCCACATTGCTGAAAATCTCCTTGACCTTTTCAAATGCTTCAACCGGGAGGCCTTCTTTCTCCTCAATACGAGGCAGATCAAGTGAAATAACAGAAGATGAAGCATCCATATCTGAGAAAAGAACCTTCAACCAGAAATACAGTATATAACCCCCAAAAACATTAAGTTGGTTTATCACTAACCAATTACTAAAAACAGGAGAGAGTGAGAGAGATTAATACCTCCACTCTAAAATTTTTAGGGAAGTAATCTTTAGCATTCCATAGTATGTCGATTTCATCACGGTTAAGCATCAAAATATTTGATCTTATGAATGCTGTATTAAACATCACCCGAAACATCATTTCTTCGTGCTCTAAATCACTGTGCAGATGAATACACTCAAAAACGACATCACCTTGAACATGACAGTGGATGTCAATCTTAACCAGTTCACAATCAGTCTGAAACAAATATGAAAAAAAAAGTAAATAAAGAGAAATGGGGAAAACAATAAATCATTTATTAAGAACCCTGTGTAAGTAGAATATAAATAGAGGAAAATGAAGAAATAATATACTTCTTTTTTATCAGCACCAACTGATCAAATCCTGTGTAGTAAGAGAAAACAATATCCATATTCTAATCAATTTAACATAGTTTTATGTTGATTTTAACCAACTGTCTGTATGCAAATCATAATAAGAACCTCACTATATCAATTAATGCAAATATTTGTTAACTTTAAGAGGGAATTTTTAAGTTTAACCCATACAATGAAATAGCATCACAAATCATCATTGCAAAACAATTGGCATACTCTCACTTATAGTTTAGATTGGCAACCATGGATGATAATATTTCCTTACAGGTATTCTCCTATAAATAGTTCTATAGGTTTTCTTCCATTCTGCTCACGAGCAAAGATGGTCAATTTCCTGCTCAATCCATTATTCTTCCTTTAGATTGCATCAAAACCACGAAACCCACTGTCACTGTGCAACACTAACTCTTCCCCAACTTACGTAGAACATAAAACAATTAAAAAAGATCCTGCTTAAAATGAATTAACAAATATATAATTTTATTTAAATAATTTTGGGTAATCACTGACTTCAGCTAGCACAGTAACTTTAAATAAAAATTGCCTTATTTAAAATAAATGTTCAGTTGGATTACCGTATGTTTTTATATATGTTGGCTTGTCTTTCTGTGTTTATGTATACACTAATTCATTACAGGAATTCCACAGCACTGATTATGGTTGATATTGAGATAATTAAACAAATAATGGAAGGAACATCTCAATATAGGTAGTAAGAACAAAACAAAGGGCGTTAAAAAGCATACTAAATTAGAGTAAAAGGACTTAGGTACCACCTGCTTACAATAGCGAACAAGTTTGCTCCTTTTTGGAGTTGAAAAGAGAACTTTGGGAGTTCGATCTGCAGGAATAAAAGGGTCTTGTCCATATATTCTAAATATAGGACGGCAGCCACCCTCTCCACCCATGTTAGGAATGAGTCTTATAATTACACAGTCCAAAGTAAGTGCCCTATCAAGAGGAGGCCATTCTGAACCAACATTTCTTCTTGATATATACTGAAGATATCTCAATTGTGAAGGTAAAGGATTCAATGGTGACATCAACTGCAGAAGTTCCCGAGGAGCTTGCTTGTATATCATGTCTAGTGTTTTCTGCTCCCCTGTAAACATCTTTCTATAAATCAAGAGTGCAGCCAGCATAAATGCTAATAACGGCCACCCACCTCGTTCACAATGCATCAAGACAACATTTTGTTGCCCAAGTTGAAGCCAGTTTTCACCTGATCTCAAGAAATGATGGATCATCTCCATGGTAAGCAACGGACAACCTTCATACTGTCGAGGATAGTCTATCACAGTCATATCATAGTCGCACAAAATGTTTGAAATCTGGCTTTGGCTGTCTCCCTCCCGCATGTTGAACACCATAAATGAAGCATCAGGGAAGTGACCACGAAGTTGCCCAATTATTCCTCCTATATACACTCTATATTCTTCTTCTTCCATAACATCCGTGGTAAAGCAGTAATCAAAGACTACACGTGCAATGACACAATAATCACAATCACACATATGAATAACAAAAAAGATTCTTTATGATGAAGAAATGCATCAATTACCAAGTAAAATGACATGTCACACATATAAGCAAAGTAGTGAGTGCCTAAAATCAGAAGACCAAAATTCTAAGAGATTATAAAATTCTTAAGAAATTATAGCACGATTTAATTCTCCAGAAAAAAAAAAAAAAAAACTGAGTTTTTCATGTCAACACTACGGAGGTTCTTCCCATTACCTCCATTCCTTCCACAAATGATATGTATCTCCAGAAGATAAAACATCCATTCAGCTAAGTCACAAACAAGATGTCAACATCCTATTGACCGACTAACTTTTAGAGTGGAATGATGCATTGTGTAACATGAAAATGTAGAAAAGTCACAAGATCCTAACTGTTCACTCTATATCAGCAAAATAGGTCTCATACCACAACCCACTGACACGAAATGCATAAAGATAAAATATTTGCACTCAACAGAAACCAACATTGTTCACATTATACTAATCCCACTATTCGCTTTAAATATGCAAAGCAAGCCTTACATAACCCAATCCTCCACTCACACAAAATGCAAAAGGATGAAATATTTGCACCCTACAGAACCCAACATTGTTCGCATTACACTATTCTTATTAGTCACTTTAAATCTGCAAAACAGGCCTTACATACCACAACCACCACTAACACAAAATGCATAAAGATGAAACATTTGAACTCAACAGAAGCCAACAATGTACACGTTATGATTTTCCCATTATTCACTTCAAATCTGCTAAAAAACCTTACATACCACAACCCCCCACCAAGGCAAAATGCATAAGGATGATATATTTGCACCGAAAAGAAACCAACACTGTTCACTTCCACCAGAACCAATGAGTTCACAGAAAATGAGGCAACAGGAAGCGTACCATAAACCCTTTCAGTGATTTCTAGAAGCCCATCTGGGGGCTTCTTATAGAAGAACTTGCGGAACAATGCCATTGTGTGGAAGATCCAAGAGGGTCACCCTGACAGGTAGGACACCTATACCTGCCCTAATTCAACCCACATTGCATCCAAGCTCAAATTTTTTAGATCCCCCACCAAATAGAAATAAATTGCAATCGTAATCATGAAGACAGTATTGGTGTTGGCATTGAAGGGAGTGTGTATTCAGGAATCAGAGGCCTAGATTTTTGCTGGGTCTTTAAGAAACACTTTTTCTGGAAATGTCCTTGTCTTCACATGCACACTATATCTATCTGATGGAAAGAGAAAGAAAGAAAGAAGGGAAACTTAGCTTTCAATCAAAAAAGACAAAGTCTTTATCATATGAGGGGAATGGAAAGTGGGTGGTAGGAATCTAACCTCAATCCTCAGTTCCATAATATGTCATATTCAAAGGGAAAGAGTTAAACAATAGATATGGTTAGTTGTTGTTAGAAAAATAAGAACTTTAGAAGAACAATTTGGATCCGAGGTTTCTCTCTCCAACGCAATCTGTGTTTCTCTGTCGTATCTTAACATTTTGTTTTGTGAGAATGAACACATGTGTATGTGGTCAATTGTGATGATGATGTGCCCATATATGTTTTTTTATTTTTTATTTTTTATTTTTTATTTTCTCTCCACTTATACCCTTTATGGTTAAGGACAAGAAAAAACACATAGGAGAAGAACGGTAGTGAGTTGTGATCATTTGGTTTTTCCCACTTCAAATAGAAAATATTGGCACGAGACAACCAACCATGCTTACAAATATCAAACTAACACATCCTAGGATTATGGTTTAATACTTTGTTTTATTCTATCTACAAATTTCTCTCTAATTCCTCTTTTACTAAAATATTAAGAGAAAATTATATTATCATCTCTTGAAACTTCTTAAAGTTACACATAATATTTCTATTTTCTTAAGGTTATATCAATCACTCTGTATGTGTATGAATGTATAAAGAATGTTGTTAAAACAATTGAAAGATTTGTGTGGGTCTCCACGATGAGTATTATGAAATTCAAATTAAAAAGTGACAGACAAGTATAATTCACTCAAATATTAAAGTTTTATCTACCAAAATTAATAAGAAAGATGGTTAAAATTTGAAAAAACTAGCTAGAAATTAAAAATTGATAAGCTACTTTATTAAATTATGAGAGTTTGGTGAATTAATAAAGTAGGTTCAAAATGTAAGATAGAATTAGATATGTTTATACAATATTTTACATAAACTTTTTTTTGATAAAATATATTTTGAGAGTATTTCTAATTTTTAATTAATTTAAAATCTTATAAAATAGTATTCATTCAAAAATTATTTTAATTATATTCATGTTACTTACAATTGTTATTTTTTTCATAATGTATATTTATTATTAACCCTATACAATATTTCTATTTAAATTTAAAATAAATTATAAAAAAGTATTTTTTAAATAGATATAAGATGTATAAAATAATGAAAAAATATAGTTAAAATACACAATATAATAGGAAAATATTTTTAAAAAAAAACTACCATCTATTAAAATATATTTATGAAATGGTAAAATAAATATTATAAATAATATAATAGCTAACCTAAAATATAGAATATAAATGTATCTTAATAATAATAAACATTTTTTTATCATTATCTTATTTAGTAAAATATTAAAATAAGAATTTTTAGATTAGTAAAAGCGATGAAATCATGATTTACGAGTGAGTAGAGAAAATAAAACAATAAAACTGTGCTTAAATACAGATAATAATATAAACTATTTTATATAATAATAATTTTTTTAATTTCTAAAATAGTATATAATTTTTTCAATATAATGATTAATTATTTTTTTATCTAAATTTAATTTTTATTGAATAATTTTCTTCTAGCGTAAAACTTAAAAAAAAGTGTAGTGCATTCAAGAACTAAATTATATGTTTAATCTTATAAGAATTACTTAATATAAAAGTGTTATTAATACATTTCTAACATACTTTTTCTTTATTAAAAATTATAAAGTTAGATTATCTTCCAAAATATACATAAAAGGAGGACAATTGATAATTTATATGGAGGTGTTTGAATATTTTTGGGACTTAAAGTTATGCTCTCAGTCCTGTTTTATGTGTGGAGGGTCTTTTCGAACAGAATTGCGACTAACAGAATTTGCAGAGAAGGGGTGTTGCAATGAGGGATAATTTATGTGTTTTATGTGGGAAGGAGGAGGAGGAGACAACTTCACACATCCTTGTATCTTGTGAGGAATCATTTAAAGTTTGAAATATGTGTTTCAGCTAGTTGGGATTTATTCGGTGAACTGCAATGAGTTGATTTGCCATTTTGAACAATTCTCATGCATATGTCTAAATCAAGAAGGCAACAGATCATGGAAAAGCCTGTGGTTTTCAGTTATATGGTGTATTTGGAAGCATAGAAACAGGGTCATTTTTAACCAAGCAAAGGTAGATGCAGAGGAAATCCTTATTCTGACACAAGTACAATCCTGGATATGGATGAAACATAAAAAAAGGAAAGTTAATTTCTCTTTTTCTGATTGGATTTTATCACCTTTAACCTGTATTAATATGGTAACAAAGTAAGTTTAACTTGTTGTAATCTGTTGTTATTTGTGTAACTACTCCATGATCTATTTACAAAGCATGAAAGGTTGGATTGCAATAATAACTTGGTCTGAACAACTGCCAAATGTGATCACGGTGAAACAGTTCTCTGCTAAGGATTCATGAGAAGTCTACTGGTATAAAGCAACAAATTATGCAAAGTGCTAATATCTTAGGAAGTGGATAAAAACCCACAAAAGGGAAACTTTTGAATTGTAATCTCTATTCTGTCATGAACTATTTATAAAATATAGTAATCAGGATGCATCACTATGTAGTGGGATACCTGAAGTGTCTCTTTTATTTTTTTTAATTTAATTAATTATTTGTTAAAAAAAAAACTGATAATTTATAGGCTTAGAATATATTTGAAGAGAAAAATTAAAAAAAAAACGAAAATTAATCTTTCGTGAGTTAAAATTTATTTATGAATAAGTTACAAATAAAGATAAATTAACTTATTAAGCATAAGTTAAAAATAAAATTAAAATTAAAATTATACGAACTAATTTTTATAAATTAACTTGTGAATGAGCTAATTTTAGTTTCTGAAAAAATTAATTTGATTTTTTTCTTTTATTTTTCTTTCTGTAAAAGAGCTTATGAAAAAAAATCCTTAAAATATATCCTTATTATAAACTAATATGCATCAAAAATTTATATGCGGAAGTAAGTATTTCATGTAATAAGTTGGCATTAATTTATTTATCATATCCATTCTATGCCTTTGAGTACAACCTAATGTGTTTTGAAAAAAAAAATTAAGAACATATTAATTGATTATGTTAACTGCTTTTAATTTTTTTTAAACTTTGTTTTTAACTTTCTCTGCATTTGGTGCTGTACTGTTCTTAAACTTTTCAATATACATATTGAGTGATAGCATGTTTTACATGTGAAATGTGACTGTAATTAAATATTCAAGATTTAATAATATTTTAAGATAATTGTAACTGAAATTGGATATAGATTTGAGTAGAATCAAACTAATATAAAATATGTGTTTATCTTCTTAGTTCTTTTTCTTTTTTCTTTTAATTTTTTTTATATCACTTTGTTTTGAATGCACTTTGTTTTCTTATTTTATATCTTATTGATAAAAAATTACAAGAAAAAAATTCTAAGATTCGCTCAACAAAATACTGGAAGATATCTTCTCTTCATTTTTATCTACTCGCCTAACAAACAACCTTCTAACTCAATAAATATTTTCCATATTTAAGCTTATTTTCCAAGTTTTCTCATTTGTATTTAAAAAAACACCAAATTTCATTAATTCATCTATTAACTTTTCACGGGGTAAGATATCTTTATAAAAGTTAATTCTAGAATTTTTCACGAGTATTTCCTTTCAAAAACTTAATAATTAAGTATTTTAAGCGATATTAATAAGTAAAATTGACACTTATCTACTAGTTAAAATGTTAATGGACATGAAGTTCATCTTATATGTTATATATAAAGAAAACAGAAGTTATTATCAACTAAAATATAATAAGATATCTTAGATCAACCCTCAAAGATTTTTAAAATGTAATTATTCATATAATATATTTGAAAATGAATTTTGATGGATAACAGAATGATGAAATTGAATCACTCTTTTAAATGGTTTATAAGTGAAATACATCGATGTTATATTTGGGACAACACAACAAATTCTATTTAGAAGGACACATGGAAGAAGAAATTCATATTTTTTGAGTTCATATTTTGGTTCAAATTAGATGTTAGACATTATATAAATGCGATAAAAAGATGTATGTAGAAGATAAAAGATGGTTTAAATGCTCGCAAGATCTAGTTAAGATAGGTGTATATTTGGAGTTATAGCTACAAGCTTTTGGTAAACGAACATATTAGTTTTTACCATGTAATACATTGTCAACAAATGAGAAAATAAATTTTTCTCAATATGTACATGAACTCTAAGTATCACAATGATACTTTATACAACAAATTTCTTGTTACAATTTATACAACAAATTTATTGTTACAATTTATACAACAAATTTTTTACTGACATTTAACTCTAAAAAGTTAGTCAACTCATTACTTACTCTGCATATTCTTCAAGTTATTTGTATCAAAATAATTGATACTAACATGTTGGATCTCTTAAAAAGTTCAATGAAATTAGAAAACACTTAACATTATCTTATGTCAATTGGAGATATATTTTCTCCATTATTATTTTACACCATGCTCTATTTAGTAGTTCATCTAGTGAAGAAGATTAGAATTTGGGAAGTAAAAGTCACAATAAAAAAAACAAGAACATGAGAACAAGTAGAGAAATTCAAACAGAAAAGGTAGAAAAAAACTTATGACACTTGAAGTTGAATCTTCACCTTTTAAGATAAATGTCATGAAGAATCATTTGACTCCTAAAAAATAAAAATAAGACTCAAAGGAAGAATATCACTTTCGCAAGTGCTTAGAATCCTCTCCAATTTCATATATTTTAAGTGAATTATAAAAAGATGTATAAATTTTTATAGCTTTACATTGTGATTGTGAGCAAAATTTTAGAAAATAAATCTCCTAGATCTAGGTCGACAATAATGGGTCTTAATTAGAGTCCAATCATATGAAAACATCATAAAGTTGATAATGAAAGAGAAAACTAAAAGAAACAATCAACTCAATTGTAAATTTTTAGAATCAATCATTTTTGTAAGAAATATACAATTTAAAAATAAAATAAAAAATATTAATTTATAATTAAAATAGTTGTTATGAAAATGAACACACTTTTAATAAATGAAATATATATTTTTTATTGTATTAATATATTTAAATTATTTCCCAATATTAAAAACTCTGGTAAGAAAAAAAACAAAGAAAAGAAAACGTGCAGGAAACAAATTCAATTATTAACAAAAAAAATCTTTTTTTTTTTATGCAAATGAACAAGGAAAAGCAACAATTAACAAAAACTAATAAATAAATCAGTTGAATTCACTTATATTATGATTAGTTGATAATTTTATCCAATCACAATTTTTTCCCTCTGAATTAAAAACTAATTTATTACTATAACCATTATTACTATGATATGATGAATTTTCACAAACAGTAAATCAAACACAAATATTCTACTTTAGACATAATTTTGTGGACGTGTAAACCCATCATGCATTCATCAATCGACATGATAACAAGCAAAAGCTTTGATTTGATAAATTATGCAAAGTATATTCCATATTTTGATTACACGTTTCCTTCAACTTGAAGGAATTTATGTGATAATCACTTTCTTAAAACGAAATTCTCACATAATGTTCATTTTAATTTAGTTTTTTTTTTATTGTATTGTGTTACATTATTTTTAAAACCGTTCTAAAAGGCTGATAAAATCTTTAACCGGTTAAACAATTATCTCTTTCACTTCCATTGAATTTTGCTTCATTCCTTCACTCATAGTTATTTATCTTCATTCTCGGTCGGGAGGACACATACTAAAGGTGTTCCGACGTTCAAGTAACTGTTCAATATTCGATACAATAAATGCATTATATTTGTCTTGATTGTTGCACCTACTTATACAACTGTGATTAAGGGTGTATTACCTAATTTTTTGTATGACTTAGTCTTGTTAACCATCTTTTTACCTTAATGCATTTAAACATGTTGGTCGGTATCAAGTACCGAGACATTCTAGAACCATCCAGTATCGACCGGTACAAAAACTATTTTTTAGTTTTTACTTTAAAGTTTTATAAAACTCATAATTTATTATTTTTTTATATTTAATTGTTATTAAAAATATATTTTTTAAAATATAAATTATTTTCTATTTTTACAATTCAGAATCTGATTTAAAGATGATGCAATGTCTAACCATGCAAATCAATTAGTGTGGGAAGAGAATATTATTGGCCACATTTCTAGGTCAACTTTTGACTTTCTAATTGTATAAAGTAGAAAGTGCCATAACTGCCAACAACTTCACTTGATTAACGGAATTTATATTATAAAGTTTTAAAAATAGAAAATTTAGAAGTAATTACTTTCATCATCTTCCATAGATTGATTATAAAAATTGCTTCAAGTTAAGTAATAGTATATTAAATAAAATTTATCATCAGAATGACCTATAAAATTATTTATGCAAAAAAACAAACAAGAATCTCTGTTTCTAAAGTGAAACTCTAATTATTATAACTAGAATAAAGATAAAAACACATCTAAAGAAGCATTGTATATGAATTTTATACGATAATAAATTATAAACTACAAAAAAACCTGAAATAAAAATTAATTTTAGCAACCAATATTTTAATTTTCAATTATTTAGTTTATAAATTTGTTAGAAAAAACTTTGATTGCCAATTTAGAGACTATTTAACAATAATAAAAACTAATTTATAAACCAAATTTTTTTAATTTCTAAAAAAATCTCTAATTTAATCACTGTAGTAACTAATATTTTTTGTCACTAAAAATTAATTTTTTTTCATGATTTTCATGTAGCGGTAGAATTTAAGAATGAGTGATAAATGTTAACGAGTGTCTAGAATAAATATTTTAAATAATTTTTTATGGATAAGAAGCGTTGAATTTATCGTTTGAAAAAATGACTTAAAACAAATTTTAATAACTTGTCTTTTTTATAAAATAAATTATCTCTTTTATTCAATTATTTATTTCTGTTTTATTAACTTTATCGAATAAGATCAGATAAAATGATTTTAAATTGCTATTCAAGAAGTTTTCAGTGTGTTTGAAATTTTATGTCATCTTAATAACTAATAATTAATTATTTTAATAACTACTTTTCTGAAAATTGTTACTTATATCTTCTGTTAAACAAGTTTTTTGAAATATCATTAAGAAAATGGAGAAGGGAAAGTAGCAGTTAATGGAGAATCAGATTTAGTGTTAATTTGTGCTTGAAATTTGGTGAAATTAATTCTAAATTAAGATGTTTGGTCAAATTTATCTCAGCCACGAATTTTATATTGATATTGAAAATTGATTTTTCATGTTATTGAAGCTGTGCCATAAAACTATATCAGTTCAAAGGTTTCAAAACCACTACACCATAATATAATAAAAATAAAATGTCTAAAAAACTGAAAACTAAATAAACCAAAAATTTAACAAATAAAAAATAAAATACAATTATTAGATTAAATTAAATTTCCATTTTGATTTAAAAAATTAATTCAGTTCAAAACAAACTTATCCATCCATATTTGTAATATTTTTTATAAATTTGTCATGTTCACATCTTTATTTATTATATATTTATATCTTCACTCTTCCATCATCATCTTCCTTCCTGATTTTAAATATTAATTAAATAAATTCTTACAATAAACTAAAAAACATAACAAAACAAACATGATATTATCAATAATTTAATATTAAAATTATACATATATTTTTTAATACCAAATAACTGATGAATTTTGATCAATCAAATAGTTGAGAAATAATAAAAAAGATTTTGTAAAAAAAAATTATTAAAATAAAGAGTAAAAAGAAAAGTATATAATTTTTTTTATGTATTCAATTTAAAAAATCAAATATCATCCATAATCTTCCTCATATCAATCAAAATTTAAAAGAAAATTAAATAATCCCTCATGTCCATAATCTTACTTTTTATTCAGATAAATGAGACAGTACAATTAACATTTATTTTCGTCAATCAAATAAAAAGATAAAATTATAATTTTTTTTTCAAGAATATTAGAATTGACATTTACTTATTGGAAAATATGAATAGTGAATTATTTCACATCTAACAATTTTGACAAACACGCTTAAAATTTGAAAATATTTCCGGCTTACATTGTTAAAACTAATTTTTCCGCCAATACATTATATTTTTTTAGTTCTTTTGACCTTTTTTACTTTCAAATTAAGATTAATTTATGTACTAATTTAATCTTTGGTCTTTACATTTTTTATTTGGAAACCAATTCCATAAAAAAATAAAGAAGAAGGAAGATTTTCATTTTCTTATCTTTCAAATTTTTCATTTTCTAATTTTTTTATTTTAGATGTTATAATATTTTATACAATAATACACAAAAATAGTAAGTGTTCCTGTTAGGGATATGAAACTTAGATAACTATTGAGAAGTTTCGTCTTCGTCCTTCCTATCGGTCGGTTGACCTATACCTCAACTTACTCCTTCAGTTTTTCTCTACTTCTTTGGGTTTCGGTTGCTTGATCACTCGACCTCCTGGGGATGCAGAATGGGAGTACCTAAAGAAGACACTCTGATGCAAGTCAACAAGGGGTGTTCGACACTCGAATGTCAGAGTACAGTAATTAATAATGTACATACTTTGTTGGAATGTATGCTATTTATATTATTTGAATAGTCTTACCTTATTTGGCAGGATTAATGAGGTGGGTTGTACTTAGATGTGTATTACCTAATGCTTAATGATGATTTAACTTTACTGACCTTGATTGAACATTAATGGAACAAAGGTATCGGTCGACCTTCATGAACGTGTATCATTAGGTCGGCCAAGTTGTGGAAGTCCAGTACAATAAATATTGAAGCTATTAATTGACATTTATCTTCTTATTCTTAAAAATGCTTATGATCTTTTAAAATTATTTTTATTATTTAATATTATAATATGTTGTTACACAATTTTTTAAATTTAATTTTTTCAAAAGATAACTAGTAAACTTGGGAAACATAATGGAAAAATAGTTGAAACAATTTTAATTATATTTCTCTATGCTTTTTTCACCAAATATTTATACTTTGTCATTTTATTATGTGCTACTTTATATATTTTTAACTTGTTTAAAAGTCGCATGATAATCACATTTTTTTTATTAACAATGTCAAAAAATTTCCATTGGAGATGCATTTTCAAAGTTTTTACCAAAAGTCAACACTTTAAAATAAATTCAATTTTAACTACCTATGGAATTGATAGGGTTCTGGAACAACAGTTTCATCTATTAAAAAATCCAACACTTTTAAGTGGGTCCCACATAAATACATGAATTCTTAAGAGTTAAGAAGGGACATGGGTGTGGGACCCACACGTTTGTCTTGGGGTGTGGCAAGTTCCAACTTGGAAGGAAATGGCAACAAGACCAACCCTTTAAACCTACACCAATCTACGCAATGCAACACCAACACATCACGTTCTTCTTTTTTTTATTCCCTTCACTGCTATTTATTAATCCCTTATACCCTTTATCTTCCTCTCTCTCATTTTTGTGTTATAGATTGCATAAACCTCAAAAGGAGTCTCTAATTACAATTCAATTCCAATCCCCACAACCCCACTTCATTTCCTGCACCTTAATTTCAAGGTACGTTCTTTTTCCACCATTTGACTTTTTCTACAATGCACAATCTGTCTTTTTGGTTTGGGATGTCAAACATGTATGTGGATATTGTGATATATGTAAAATGAAATTTTGAATCGTATGATTAAATGGGTTGCGCTGAATTTGACTTTTAAGTTATTATATTACCTGTGTTGGTATCTCCTTGTACTATATAATGTCAGCACAATCATCATTTGTTTCATATCAGAATCAGAATCAGAATCATAATCTTGGTGTTTCAATTTCAACTTCTTGGGTTGATGATATGATGCATCGGTTTCCATTGGTGATTCTTGTGTTGACAATATGTGCCGTGAGATGCAGAATGGCCAAAGCAGAAGAAAAAGTGTACACTCTGGCTTCGGTGAGGGAGAATTTGATTAGGCAAGAGGATACCATCATTTATGCTCTCATTGAGAGAGCCAAGTTTCCTTTCAATTCTCACACCTATGATGAGAAGTATGCTCAAATCCCTGGCTTTTCTGGCTCATTGTTTGAATTTGTTGTTAAAAATACAGAGGACATTCAAGCTAAGGTACTATTCGTTACTATTACCTTATTCTTAGCTTGTTTGTTTATGTTGTCTTGTTTTGTGCTGGGTTGTCAGATTATGTCGTTATAATGGTATTGTGACAGTGATAGTGCATCTGAATGGATGGCATGTGCTTTTCTTTCAATGAATTTGGCATATTCTTTTTTCTTGAGATTGTAGGTGTGTGCAAATGGATGTTAAAATAATATCATTGAAATATGCTTGTGATAATCAACTTGTTTGAAAACTTTTCAGAAATAAGGATTTGGAAGCTATACCTATTAGCTTCTCAATAAACATAAAAAAAATCACACCTGAGATGTGGAACCATATAACCAAGAATAGGAATCTAGCATCAAGACCAGAGAGTTAAAGACCCGTGTTGAATACTACTTAGAACACCAAATTTCTCAGACAAAACATTCCTAGTAGCATGCTAACCCAGGCAGTTAATTTGATTATCAGTTTTGGGATCTTAATTTTAATTTTATGTACTTCTTTTTATTGTTGAAAGAAAAATGTGGATGAAAGGATAAGTTGATTTTGTAAGTCATTGCAAAATCCAGTCTCTTCTTACTCTTATCTTAGGTGAAAAAAAAAGGAGGGGCATCTCTCATAATGTGATGCCCTTGTACTTTTCTTTTAACAAGATGGAACTTCTGTAGAACTTTTTCAAGATGAGAGGTATCTGTAGAATTTTCTGCTTCTGATATGAGTTATGACCATCATAATACTGAATCTCTGCTAGTCATCAGCATGTGTTGTTCTTATTTTCCGTATTCTGTTTTATGCATTTGAAAGAATGTTAGGTCTAAAATAATAGGGTGAATTACAGGCTGGAAGATACACAAACCCTGAAGAAAACCCCTTCTTCCCTGAAAATTTACCACCATCAAGTGTGCCATCTTACCCCTTCTCACAGGTAATTCAGTCATGTGATACCATTTTCCAATTTCCACAATTCATGAAATTTAGATGATAAAGGGTCACTCTGTTAACTTAATTCCATCTTTAGTTTTTGCATCCTGGAGCTGCTTCAATTAACATAAACAAGTCCATCTTGAAAATGTATTTCAAAGATTTACTTCCATCTCTTGCTACTCCGGGTGATGATGGCAACTATGCGGAAACTGCTGCTGCTGATCTTTCATTAATGCAGGTAATATATGCTCTGATGTTCTTTAGGAGCATGTTTATGAATGAGTTTATGTAGAACAATCTTTGCAGTTTAACTTTTGTGGAAAGCAATCTCAACTCAACTATTGTTTCGTGTTTGTACTTTAGGCCATGTTTAGATAAACTGATCACTAAATACTAATAGGATAATAAAATGAATCAAACTTTTTCCATTCCATAACTTAAAATCAAATCTGATAACATTTTTGTTATCGGTGACATAAGCTACAAAAAGTAGATTCTGTGACTTTTCCTGCTTTGGACGTGTAAACAGGGAGATACATGCATTAGAAACACAGATGCAATCACACAATTATACACCAAACCAAGTAGTTTTTAGAAAGGTTAAATGAAAGTTTTCTGCAAAGTTATTTTACACAAGTTGATTTCAATTTACATGTGCTCGTTAAGAAGTTTATCCAAACGTAGCCTTTTTGTCTAACTTGATAATTTGCTAGCTCCTAAGTTAGTAATGATTCTGACAGTTCATTCTATAAAATATTTGCAGGCTATCTCAAGAAGGATTCATTATGGAAAGTTTGTAGCTGAGGTGAAATTCAGGGATGCTCCTCAAGACTATGAGCCTTTAATTCGAGCCAAGGTGTGTGGATTGCTTTGTGTTGGCTTGGCTTATTTAGTTCCATGATTTCCATCATTCATGTATAGTTTGAGTTTTGGCCTACTCAATTCCACATAACTGAAATATAATACAAGGGTTATTTCCATTTACACACTTAACGTGGTTATACTGTAGTCAAAGATCTTGAACACACCCTTATACCGAGTACTATTACTAAATATCTTGAATGTAAAGTTTATAAGATTGAACATCCAAGAATGAATATGGTGTAATCTCCAATACCTTGTTATATTTCATATAATTTTCTTTGTTTTCATTCTACCTTCGATTTTGTTTGAAATGTACAGCCTATATTTTTGCAGGATAGCGAAGGTTTGATGAAATTGTTGACATTTCCTAGCGTTGAAGAGACAGTGACGAAGAGGGTTGAAAAGAAGGCCACAGTGTTTGGTCAGGAAGTAAGTCTTGACAGTGAAAATGATGGCATTGTAAAGACTAAATTAACTCCAACATTGGCTTCTGCTTTGTACAAAAATGGGGTGATACCTCTTACCAAGGACGTTCAGGTTGAGTACCTCAAGCGCCGTCTGAATGAAGGCATTTGAATCCAGTTAGAATTTGTAAGAACCAAAGATTAATATGATAGGTTCAGTTGATTAAGCTCTTAGTTAAGTCATCCTTCATTGCCAATTTCATGTTACTCTTGATTCAGAAAGAAATGTTATTTCAGTTTCAACATTTTCCATCATGAAGTTATTAGAAATCATGGATTCCTTTTATGTTTAAAGATGAAGTTAAGTTAGGCTATATGATGACCAGACTTTCATGAAAGTCTATTTTATTTGGTTAAAAACTCAGGTCTTAGGTTATTTAAATAATCTTTTAAACCTAACCGATCAACCTATTTAAGTGAATACATTTTTATTGTATTATTATTTAAACTTATTATAATATAATAAAATTATTAAAAATATATTTTCAAACTAGAATATCAACCCATTTCTTGGTGTGGTTTATCATGGCTATGAGAATATTCCAATACAGACTAATTCACAGTTTAATAATCTTGAAATTGAGACATTGTGTACACTAGAACACTTTTTTTTTATAATTGACAGTATTCTTCTAAACTTGCAAGAATTATTTTAAAAAAATAAATGAATTAAATCACGTAAATGGTTTTTTAAGTGGATTAAATCGGGTTCTAACAAATATAAAAGGTCAGTGAATTTTGTTTTTGAAATTCATGTATATCAAGCCCAACCAAAATAGTCATTTGTTGAAATTCAATAAAAAAATATTTAAAATTTCAATTTTATTTTTGGTATGACAAATTTAGTAAAAGATTGCAGAAAACTATATTCCATTATAAAAAAAACTATTAAAATCATATATAATTTTTTTGTACTAAAGGTCTAATATATTTATTTTAGTTATTAAAAACTAAAATAAAACCAAATTAATTATTTATAAATATAAGTTTTAAGATGTTAATTAAACTGGTAATTTTCTGAAATATTTAATTTTTTTCCCTCTTTATAATAATGTATGGAGAGGATTAATTTTACGAAGACAAGATATCCATTAGGAGAATCAAAGACAACTTTATGGTTATAACTATGCGCAAAGGGAGCGCCAAGAACCACATGCGCTGTTTACAGTTTTCCAAAAAAAAGTATGATCGTGAGAGGAAATGGAAAAGGTGTAGTAAAAATATATCAGGCACACTGCAGTCCAACAACTAATTATTCTTTAAATATTCACTATTTTACCTCCTTAAAGATTTTTTTTGCTATCTTACTACAGTACTAAGAACCACTAAACATTTGCTGTAACTCGCTTCAACGCCTTTTCAATAATGAATCCTAATTGATGATTTAATGTGATGAAGATCTGTTTTAGTGTTGAGTTGGGATAGTGTACCAAAAACAAGTTTGTTGAGAGAAAAAATTGATCGAGATCACCATAGTGCCTTTTTGTCCTTTTTTCCCGGGGCATTCTATTAAGGGCAAGAGCTCAGAGTGGGTAGTTTTCTAAAAATAGATATTTAAGGTTTTCTACAACTAGACATATATTAGAAAAAGCATCTGGTCCCAATCTGAATAATCAGTTTAAATGAAAAAATTATTCAACTTTTGGTACTGAAAATCTATGCTAAATTTGACTGTAAAATTTTATAATAAATTAAAAAGGGTTCATAATAAATTATCTTCTATAAACTTGATAAGAAATCTTCCAAATTACACTCTAATTAAACAAGTAGTAAGAGGTGTTTACTCAAACGCATTCCAGAGAGTAGACATTGTCATGGCTTCGCTTCAAACTTACAAGGAAATATTTTGTTAGTTTCATTGCATGACCGGGCCCCTGATTGAGGGTTTTCAGTATACGAACAGCTAGGATTTCAATATAACTTAAATGAAAGTAAACAACGAAAGAAGCATATATGATCCGTTCACTTGTATTGTGAACCAACGTTAAAGTACACTACTCATCCAAGGACAATGATAATTTCTAACATTGGAAGTTCATCCGATAACCCGACAGATAGTCAGACAAGAACCTTTGATGGCGAAAGTTTGGTCGAAGCAGGTGAATGCGACAGTCCATGGTGCATCTGCCAACTGCATCAACGCCTATTTATCCGGAATTGTTTATAAACAAATCTACAGTAGATATATAAATCACTGCATGACTTGCGAAAAGACGTAAAAATGCATATAATTTTATAAAAATGTTTACACACCACCTAGTAACCGATTATCAGCATAAAGCGTGCATTTATAAATTTTCTGTCCTCCTAGTAACCACTTGTATTTAGGGATAGATAACAAGTTGAGACTTCCAAGGGAGACTATTACGAGTCCCCCCACTTTAAGTAGCATGCACATCAAGCTTACTTGATGTGTACTTCAGCCCTTATGCTTTGTTTGGTCAAGAGTGAAAAATGGAGAATTGACTTGAATGCTATGCTTGTTTCTGTACATTTACTGTAGTCGAATAAAGATTTGTGGAAGGATTTGTGTTTGTTTCTATAGATTGGCAGAGATTTGTCAGAAGAAAAAATGCATTGATTGCTTGAAATGTGTTCTTTACATATAAGTAAAGAAACTTCACAAAACAGAGGAGAAAAACACGTAACATCTATTTTTTCTACTTTGTCCATATTTCATTTTCTAATTTTTAAAACATAACCAAATTTTAAAAATAAAAAGATAAATAAATTTACATAATTTTCAATTCTAAAAATGTAAAAATATAAATATTTTATTATGTGTATTTATAATAAAAAAATATTTTTTACAATTAAATATTTTAATTAACTTAAATCTATACAAAAAAAAATCTTATATTTTATTATTTAAATATTTTTAAAAATAAGAATAAAATTCTAAACTTAATTTTACATATTTTAAAAATCTTCTTACGACCATCATATCACTCAAAAACTATAATAATCTTTTTTCACAAATTCATTCTAACATACCTTAAGCCAAACAACATCATTTTTTTTATACTTTCTTCTTAAATCACTTCAAATTCACTCACTCAAATTTTCTTCCCAATGGGTTGAAAAGATAGTAAATAAAAAAGACAGTGAATTTGAATGGACATTTTATTAATTGATGTGATTGATATACTTTTAAGGTAATGTCAAAATTGTCTTGAGGCGAGTTTTTAAAATATGAAAATTTTTATGTGGAAAAAAAATTCTTAAAAATATTATTTCTTATTTTCCAATAATTTTAAAAATGATTTAACTAATAAATAGATTTAAAAAAAAAAAAACTATCAAATATAGGGGTAAATTAGTAATAAATCAAATAAACCCTACAAATATACTCCTTTCTTTTCATCCCCCACTTCATTCTCTCTTTCAAAACTTTCCCTATAAATCATCATATATCCTTATAAATCACTAAAACCAAATACACAATTATGATAAATGATCTCAAAATCCTCACAAATAGTAAATGACTCTTACCAAACAAAGCATAAGTTCTCCTGTCCAGTGGACTAGACTTTTGTCTTTTGGATTAGATTTTCCTCTTTACTTAACAATTAGTACTTTCATTAAAATTGAACTACGGAAAGCAAAGATGACAGAAATAGGACTTAATAACCTATAAAATAAACCAGGCTAGATTAAAAAATAATAACATAAATTGAATCAGATTAATTTCTACCTGAACAGTTTTACCTGTGGCCCAAACTAAAACCGCGCCTACTTATGGACACACCTGTTTTTAAAAATTATTATTATAATTTAAAAAATTAAAAATAAAAGTGTTTTATTAAAAATGTACATGGGTTAAAATGTATACTACATCTAAAAATCAAAATTAATTTTCCTTGTGACTCAAATTTTGAAAAATAGGTATTTTTTTTTTACATTTTAAAATTTTAAAATCATATTTTATTTTTTAAATCAAGTCAAAATTGGCCAAAACCAATTATTTTATAGGCAGGACCGACCCAGCTCAATTTTTCCCTTGGCTCATTGGAACAAACAGAGCCGACCACACTCAATTCCCCAAAAATTCTTCCTGCACCCAATACTTTGAAAAATACCAAAATTACCTTTTTCAGTTAGATTTTCATAAAATTTGTTTCCTAAATTGTTCAGAATATATAAATTTTGCATTTTGGCCCTGACCCATGGGGCTTTTGGTGACATTTTGGCCTTATGAGCTTTTTCTTATGTGGGCTTTTTGGCCCTATGGGTTTTTCGACACAACCCATGTGGATTTGAGCCAAGCTCTGTGGGCTGGGCCAAATTTACAAGTCTATTTGACACTCTTTCAACAACTGTTTCTTCCTGCACCTCCATATGTTCTTCACTCACCTACATAAATTTTCATATTTCAAAAAATGTCCCTTTATAATCTTTCGAATTACATAATCTAGAAGTCATTTTTTACATTCGTAATTATCTTCCGAATTACATAATCCAAAAGTTTTTTCTAGCTTCCGAATTATGTAATTCGGAAACTTTTTTTCAAATGAGTGTCTGGATTACATAATCCAGAAGCTACTATCAAATCCAGACTTCCGAATTATATATTCCGGAATACCATTTTGGATTATGTAATCCGAAATATGGAGGTGGCATAAGAAGAATAAAAAAATATTTTCATGTTTTGTATTGGGTGTCAGAAGAACATTTGGAGGTACAGGAAGAAACAGTCCTTTCAACTAATGGACTAGACTTTTAGATTAGCTTATGCTTAAGTGCAAGCAATGAGAAAATTAGAAGGCGTACATTTTTAATGGAAGAGCGGTAGAAATTCAACCACCCCTCCCCACCAAATATATAAATGTGGGTTCTACATTTTTTATACCAATACAACAAACATATGTTAAATAGTTCTAATGAAGTTTAAGCACAAAATTAGAATTTATTTGCCTTACTCTTGCTAGTGAGGAGCATTGCTTGGAAGTATGGTAGTTTCACATGTAAGGTTCTCGCAAAGCCGTCGGTAGCATTAGTTCAGACTCTAACGGAGAGAAATAGTAGTCAACCATGTCCTCTGATATTTCTTTTAAACTAGGTGGATCCCACTGCAATTTTGGGAATGAAATGCTTCAGATAACTTCCCACCATAGGTATTTAACAGACGCATAGATAAAATAGATATACCTTTGGTGCGAAATCTTTATCAACCATTCTTGCTCGAACACCCTGCATGAATGAGTAAAGTAAAATAAAAAAGAAAATTAAATTGTTTACGGAAAAGATACAGAGAAATCATTACCTCGAAGAAATCGGAGGAGACATTCTTAGAAATTCCATGTAGGGAAATACGGTACTCACGTACAAGACATTTATCGAGAGTTTCAAATCTACCTTCACGTATCTAGATTAAGTAGAGAAGGAGATAAATGCAAAAGACAAAGACCTTTAAAGGGAAATTAACATGCAAGGGAAATGTAAACTCACAGATCGTAAAATAACTTTTAAACTCAATGGGGAGGCTTCTCTTATTCTCCTTAGAGCAGTCGAACACCAATTGTCACAAGACTCGACAGCCTCTTTCTCCTGACAGAATAACATTTCATTTTGAAAAGGTAAAGCAAAGTATCAAAAAGCAGTGTAATTAAGCACCAGATGAAGAAAAACATCAAAAAATTCATCACCTCTTTCTTCTAACGAAATCAGAAATGTTCAGTTAACTGCCTACTTTTCTGCCTATATTGCTTTAATTTTTTTTTTTGGGTTAGGGAGCCCCCATTACTTTATGAAAAAGTTTCAATAAGGTTCCTTCTTCTGAAATCACTATTTTCAGTATTTTGATGACAGGGAGCTGGTAAAAGATAAAAACAGATACCATGGAGTGTGGATCAAGATACCATCAATATTGAAATTTCGTTATGTAACAACCCAAAATGCTTATGTATTGCCTGTATCTTTTATGTCGGCTTGGTGTTCCCATTACCTTCTTCAACTGAAGACTGGAACATAGAAAGGAACCAAATTCTTGTTATTTTGACTTGGCTACAGACAAGTTATGACACTCAGATGGGCTTCCCAAAGAAGCCACAACTTCTAAGGGTTGCAGATACGGGAAGGGCTTTGATTTGAGGTGTTGATTCTGTGAAATTGGACAAGTGTTGAAGGGTGAGCATGATTAAAGATTTTGTCAGTTTGCGCATTCCAAATTCTAACTATTTCTCAGGAAAGTTAAAAGTGTGCAGCTTAAAGTTGGTGAAGTCAACAAGTGGACTTGTAAATAAATTCAGTTTGATGTTATTCTACATGCTACATATAAGGTTGAAAACCGTCATTTTACTTCAAGATTTTATTTTGACTTACTAATTTATTTATTTCCTTATCTTTCTCTTCATAACTAAAGAAGGAAACCCATCAACCTCCCCTTCCTGATTTATGTTGAGCATTGTAATAGTCTTGCAGCTCTTCTGCAAAACTCATTCTTGTCCTCATGTCATGATGGAATGACAAAACTAGAATTTTGCAAATGGTTAAATGTTATGAATGAAGTGATACCTGCATGAGGTAGAGAAGAACAAGAGTATATTTGTGTAATTGCAACAGTGAAAGTGCAAATCATTTTAGCAAGAATTCAAGTTTTCTTAAGATCAAAACATGTTGATGTGCAATATCACTGGGTGCATGACAGTTTGGATCTAAGCAAAGCAACAGCAACTTGAAAAAATCCATACTAATGAAAATAGTACAGATATGATGACCAAGTCCTTATCAAATGACAAGTATGAATTTCGTAGAAGAGCAACAGGCCTACTAGAGCCCTTAACCCTCCACCTAAATTAGGAGGGGGAGAGGGATGAGTTTCCCTCAGTAGTGGTGAAAAGAAATATAAGGAAATAAAATAATAAGTAAAAACAAGACATTTTACAAGAAAACAACAAAGAGGAAGAGAAAAAAGAAAAGCTAGTCTATTCAAATATAGCTACAAATAAGGAAGACTGACTTTAAAAGCTAATGTTTTTGTTCATTTTGGTATAACTTCATAGAAACCAAAACAGGAGAATTTTGAGAGAAAGAGAACCTCATTTCAAGAGAGATAATCCTTTTGAGTGAGAAAACAAAAGAGTATTTAGCCACCATATTGGTGAGATTAGTATTATTGTATTCACACAATAATTTTAGTGGAAGATATTTTTATTATCTCACTGTGATTACACAGTGTGTGGGAAAAGATAAGTCTAGGGATAATAAATTAGTTTTTGGCCTTGTTGTATTAGGTATTTTCATTTGTTATCTTTTCCAGCACCTAAGTCCTAGAGCGAGTAGCATGGGATGCTTAGTGCTTGTGATAGAGTATCAATTTGAGTATTCCCCGTGAGTTGGGTTCTCCCCCTCCCCCCTTAAAGCAAGCTCTTATGATTGGATTTTCCAAGTGTTTCGATGTTTATCAATTGGTATCAGAGCTAGTATTTGTTTTTACGGAAAAATGAGAAAGTTGAATGAAGTGTAAGAGAGTGAGTCATTGAGATGTAAGTTCTCAGCGGCAGTGTTATGACAGGGGTTTGACTATTGCGGAGTGTGTAAATCCTAAATTTAGTATGAGATGCTGAGTAGAATGTTAAGTGTTTGGTTCTCTCACCTTAACAGCTAACTTTTAAGTGGGTCGGTTCCCCAAGTGATCGGGTGCATTTCAGTCTTATTTTATATGCTCACATTTTATACTTTATTGTCTTATATGCTCAATTATGATATAAATAATTATTACTGGGTGCTTTTGAGTCTCATTTTATATGTTTCACTTCTAATACTTTATTGTCTCCTACTATATGCTGAATTATGATATAAAGAATAATTATTATACTAATAATTGGTCACATTTTTTATGGTTATTAATCATAATCATAAACTTTTACGTGTTAGATTTAATCAGTGCAATGCTTACAAGTTCGCTGATACAAAAATGCTTGCTTCAGTAAATTTTGCCAGGAAACAGAAAACCAAAAAACAGACACTTGAGGATGAAAAAAATGAGAAAAAAGGTTAAGAGATTAATTTTTCCCTCAGCTCATTCGTGTATAAATAAATATATATACATGGATCAAAAGATATTAATTATTTTTTAATTTAACTCTCTGGACTCACGAAAGATAATATAGAGATTTAATACAATTCTTACCAAAGCTTCAATAATTTCTTCCACAGTGTCGTGACTGAAACATCTGTCAATAGTATCAATCCTGTGCCAAGAAAGAAACACTCAGAAGCTGAAAATTAGTTCAAATTACAATCTTAGAATTCTATATTCAGTAGTCGCTGTGTAGTTCTTAGATTCATTTCTGTTTTCTACATATTCATACACCCTTTCTCCCAAAAAAAATATATACATAGAAATCAAAGACCCAAAAAGGAAATATGGACAAGCTTGTTCAACACTACCTGTGAAGGACACTGCTCTTATCTGGATAAACAATATCACCATACTGTGCAAGGGATGCCTCCACAACAGAAGGTTCATCTGTGATTAGTTTACCGAGGCGTTCTTCAAGCATAGCAAGCCTCTGTCAGGAGAAGACAAATACAGTAAGCAAAACAAGAGTAGGCCAAAAGATAAAACAAAGGCACAAAAACAGAGAAAAGCATACAGCATTTAGTGAATAATGAGTAGCAAGGCCGCAGGCCATCATTTCAACACCATTAAGCTTATCTCCGGTAAGGGCCAAGTATTCCCCTGTATAAATAAATAAATTTCTCGGAATCATTTTCTGGTTTACTGCAAAGACTATAAGTAAAAGTTTAAAACAATAGTTAAATCAAGAATATCCCAATGATCTTGAAAGAAAATGATTGTATAAATATTCAGTATGAAATATTTTCTTGTAAAGTCAATACGAGATATGCAGGGGGTTAGAGTAATGGAATCTTAACTCCATGTCTAGAGAAGATAAGATTTTTCATACATAAAATATTTGCAACCACAAAAATCAATTAGCTTTGAGAAGAAAATATAATATTAGAAATAATAAAAGAAATAAAGAATATGAAAACAAGAATAATTTGGTCATAATAACATCTGTTTAAACATTCTATGGGAAATTTGAACAGATACTATGTATGTGCCATATCAAATACTCTTCCGTATGAAAAATAATTGGTGTATCTAGTCCGATAAAATAAGAAAAATATATTTATCCCGAAATTTGAACTCTCAAACTATATTTTATTGGAAATATAAAAATTCAAAAAAAAAAAAATCAACTTATGTCACTGATTCTGTATCTTGTCCATACTAATCAGGGAAGTTTACAGCAATAAATCTATCACTTTGTCCAATTTCTGGACCAGTTCTAAACCTAAGGATATATAATGCAGAAACCATTCAAAAATTTAACAACTGAATTGATCTAAAAGGAATTGGGTTCTTTTAGAGAAAATGAAAATTATCTTCCAGTAAATATTTTCTACAAATATTTCTCCTCAACTTTGTGTAGTTTAACTTAATCAGGAGGACTAGTTCATGATTTCTGTTCCAATGTCTTTTAAATGATACATTAATATAATTATATCTTCTGGTAAAATGAATATAAAAAGTGTTACACAGGAGTCCAGCTCAAAAATAGCATGCAAAATGTATATTACCCAAGTAGCCAGGTAGGCGAGACAAAATATAAGAAGCTCCAGCATCTGGGTGGAAACCTATTTGAGCCTCCGGGTGAGAAAAAAACTGAAATGATTAAGCAGAAAAAGGTTTAGCTGCCTGCATTTATTGCACTCAGAAAACAATTTATTGAGTGAATGAACTTATGAAGAAATCACATACAGTTTTATCCGTTACCACACGGAACATCCCTGGTAGAGAAATTCCAGATCCACATCCCATTGTTATTCCATCCAAAATGGCAACCTGCATAAATGCCCACAAGATCATCATTAAGGTATTGAAGAAGCTTTGGAAGTTAAGAAACACATGCAAAATTCATCATATAGAGAAGACAAATATTGTAACCCATTACTGTGATAATATTCATAACGTTACAGTAGATGACAATATTCACATTCATAATGAATATATGAGGAAACTAACTACTCTAATCATCTTGCTAGTTGCTTTAAATTCTACACAAATAGGTGTGTTTAATGCTTCATCTTATTTCAATTTACAGGAGTTGTTTTAACCATGAAGAAATTTGAAGTAGACTCTTACTAAATCTTCTCTTTTTCATAGCCTCTTTTTTCCAGTAATAGATTGCATTTGTACCATGACTATAGAAATTCACTCATGCCTATGTACGTATCATAAAATTATTTGTGCTAAACTTATTAAAGGTTAAGCTTACTTTAAATTTATTTGAAAAAAGGTTAAATATATTCGTTAGTCTCCACATCTACACTAATGGGAAATTTTCAATAGGTCTTGTAATTGGGATAAGATAAGGAAGGCTGATTCAGTAAGCTTCACATATGAATCGAGGGACAGAGAGGGGAATGGCAAGGCAAAAATTGTTGATTGACTGATGTGAGAGAGCTGAGAACAGAAAATGCCAGACCGTGGTTTCATCACTTTGACGGGCAGGAAACATGTAAAGGGAGGATGTAAGATATTATATTATATCTAAAAGTGGGCCCTAGTTATGCAAGAGACCAGAAGATTAATGTCATTTGGCTTTAAAATTGCTATGGAGGCAGACTTGCCAACTCAGCTCTGAGTGAGTTTGAGCATTCCCACCAGGTTTATCCAAGTTCACCAAGAAACAACTTCACAACTTCTTCAGCTCAATTAGCAGCAGACAACTTGTAAACTCGTAATTTGGACAAGTTTACATGTTAACACTGTAGCTTAACAACCATGCATAGCATTATCAATATTGGTCCACTGGAGAGTGAAGAACATAAGCAAAAAGAATTATGATAGGTATATATCAATTCCTCAACCCAGAGTACTCAATATCTCAACTAAAACACTATGCAATAATTCAAAACTTACATGTGGTTTAAGATAAGTCCCCTGAAGATATACAAATGAATATAATGTTTTGAAAAACTGTTCAGCTTCGTCAGCATTTCCTGTTCATTATAAAATTAAAAATGTCATCATTGACAAATGTCAAAGGCACTCTGATGAATAAGCAACTGAAAATTATAAGTGACCAAAACTAATTACAGATCATGATACTGACATGACTGCCTTAATCTGCAACCCATCTGATCATAATTCATTACTATAAGAGTATCTTCAGAAATATTTTTTTACCAAAATTAGGGACCAATAAACCAAAGCACGTGAACCTCTCACCACCACCTTGCAGTAGGACTCAGTCTGAATGTGATTCAGGAGTCCTATGTCGAAATAATAGTTTTGTTTTTCAGTAAACAAATTTTATTAAAATGAAAACAAAAAATTAAAACAGAAACGAGGACAAGATAAACTTCAGGCAGTAAAAATGAAAATGAAAAGACTTGAGGTACAGAGGCCATTAGCATAGAAGAGTGATGTAGTCCCTCTGCGTCATCTAACTAAACACACACACAGGTAGAAGATGTTGATATTAAAGAAAAACAACATCATTTAGATGAAGACAAAAAGTAACAAACAGCCCTTCACATTCCACACAAGGAATTGATACATACATATAAAAACATATATTACGCCTCCACTCCTTAAAATAACCAAATCAACTTACTACGTCATATTTTTTTTATCCAAAACAACAAGCACGCACTAACCCTATATTCAAAACAGATTTTCGAAAGCTACTTAATAACTTTTTTTTTATATAGAGCTTGGAAGATGACAAGTATAACTTAAAATGGTGATGTGCTTGTCAGTAGAACTACAGTCTCTAAAACATAAGAAAAGTTACAAACCGTAATCGGATAAATTACTCAGTGAAAATTATTGACATGACTTGATATATCCAGTTGAAAGATTGAATAAAATAGAGAAAACAGTTTATGCAGTGGCAGTGCAACATTATCATGTCAGCCAATAAATAACAAATTATTATGCTTGATACGTTTGCTGACTTTTGTAATCACTACCTCAAAATTCATATCTACCATCATTTCTGATTGATTAGCAGAGTACAAATTTTCATATTGAGTGTGCGTAGAAATTAAACTAAAGAAACTAAAAAGACAATATACTTGCTACGTAATAAATAAAATATTAATATACCACTCACCTTCATTGAGTGTGTGATACAGCCTAAGAACATCTGAACCAGAACAGAAAGCTCTGCCACTACCCTTCAAAGCATACAATATAGCAACTCAAACTCAACAGAATGACCAATATCCATAAACATAGTAAAAAGAAAATTATGAATTACAATATCATTATGTCGTTTAGTTCAATGGCAACTTATTGGCGTGAAAACAACAGTGATACCTTCATCAAAACAAAGCCAATATCAGAGTTCTCTTCCCACGAATCGTACAGCCTCTTCAATCGAGCCACCTGCGAAATGAAAACGACTCGGCGTTTACCTCAGAGGAACATACTCAAAACACGAAAAGAGAAAGGAAAAACGACGCCGTACCATTGAAGAATTCAGCGAATTCAGAGAAGAAGGCCTGTTGAGAATAGCTGCTCGCGATTTCACTCTTCCTTCGACTAGAATCTGGAATCAAACAACGACGTCGTGAATTGAAAAAATAAAAACGCAAAAAAAAACGAAACGAAGAGAAAGCGCACACAAGAAATGTGAGTCATGTGACCTGCTCCTGGGAATCACCATCGTCGTGCACTGCGTAATTTGGTTGAGCAGAGAAAGCTCGATGCTGAGAATAGAGAGTGCGAAGTGAGGTCCTAGTTTGCGGTAGCAGAGCTTTGAATCTCTGCATCTTCGATTCACTTTCTGGTTCCTAGTTTTTGCGTGCAGACAAGGTGTTTGATATTTGAACTGTGTAGTGTTATTCGTATATCAAGCTCGAGTCCTGAAGTTGAAGAACGCTTTTCCCTCCGCAACCCACTTAGAACTGAGTGGGTTTTAGAGGCCCATATACGTAACCTGAATTGTACTTAGGGTTTGTTTGGGGACAAATTTTTCCTACATATCAATTTCAATAACAAAAATACTCCTACGAAATAGTGAAAATAACCTTAGATAAATGTGTGAATAAAAAATTCTTTCAATTTTTTTTTTCAGAATATATTTTTAGATTTAAATTTTTGGAACACGTTTCTTAATTTCGAAAATTCTTTTTTAGAATGTATTTTTAATTTTGTGTTCATATTTTTTTTAATGTATTTTCTGTATTTCGAATTTTTTAATTTTTAAATTGTATTTTTGAATTCTGGATTTTTAAATCTAAAATAAAAAATAGTTTTAGAAAATTTGAAAAATGATAGGGTGTTGAAATTGATATGGTGCTGGAAAAATTTGCCTTGTTTGGGTTACTATCGCTTTCTTTTTCTGGCCCAAAAATAAATAGTGACACTCTATTTTATTTAAAAAGTATAATAATGAATAAGAAATAGCATAACAATCATATTGAAGAAGCATAGTAATAAGGAACCTATATTAATATTTTTTGGGTGTATGCTACATGCCATTAAAAATGTATAATATTTATATAATTGTATAAAGAAACACTAATTTCTTTAACGACTTTTGATATCATTTCTAATGATATAATTTTTACTTTTTTATAATTAAAAATAATTGTTATTTAATAAGATGTATAATAATCCAAAAGTAATTATTTAACCCTTAAAAACAATCATATAATTCTTCAATTAAAAATAATCATACAAGTCATTAAATTATTTTATATTTTTAAATTTATTATATTTTAATGTAATAAAAATGCAAACAAGAAAATTTGGATTTTTAATTATGAAGAAAATCATTTAACTTTTCTGCTAGAAGAAGTGTTGAGAAGTTTCTCAAAAAAAAATTAAAATAGTGAAGATAAGGATTGTGATTCCATGAGAAACAAAAAGGCCCTAAACTAGTGAGAGATTTATGAAGAATTTAAGACGATACACTAGCCAGAATAATGATACAGAGACTTAAGACACAACTATAACGTCATTACATTTTTTTGCAACTCTAGTAGTGAGACCTTTTCCTGATTTGTGCATGCATATGAATAATACGAGACATTTTAACATCCTAACACTTTACACTTCACAGCAATTTCACTCTCCTTCACCTGTTTTTTTAAATTATCAACTTTCCTAAGAGATAGAATGCCTCCTGTGTCTCAATGATGAACCAGATGATTTGGTGTCTCCAGGGACAACAGAAGTTGGACTATTAGAACTCCCTGAAGTCTCTGAACTCCTATTTTCTCCTTGCCCTTTTCCAACAATCCACAACTTATCAAAGATTCTCCTTGATCTAGATGGCAGCAACTGCATGCCACTTCTGCTGTTTTTGCTACTCTTCTTGTTCAGTTTCCCATTCTTGTGAAACTCCTCGTCTCTGATCTTCAAGTGACACATCTGGGTGTTGAGGGAATGGCAGCTCTCTCCCCCAGTTTTCACACACTCCTCATTGCCATTCACAAGAGTGCTTGAGGAGTCGCGTGGACTGTTACCGTGTGTCCGGCCGTTCGAGGCGGCTCTGATCTGCTCGAAATAGAGAACCTGCACAACCACTCTAAGGGGAAGGCGTTCATTCTGTGCAGCATGCATGGATGCATCCACTGTCAATTTCTTGACATCCATTAGTCCACATATCTTCTTCCTTTCAGCTTTTGTCAAACCTGGGTGCTCCTGAAGATAAAAAAAACTCAAGTGAATATTTCAATGTCATTAATCAGCTTAGCTAAAACTCACCAATCACAAGATTGACATTTTCTAGAGTCCTTACCAAATATGCACATAGTTAACCATCACCAACTAGAGTAACAGTAGAAAAATGATAGAGTTTAGATATGTAACTTGCTAACCATTAGCATAACTTATCAAGTAATTCATACAATCTTCTCCAAGGATGCAAAAATAGACTCAGTCATGTCATGCCAATTTTTTAATCATAGGATGATTGTATGCTTCATGTTTCAAAATCTTACCTTCAAGTAGATGTCTATAGCTCTGTACAGACCATCATGATTTGGTCTAGCAAAGTCTGGAATTGACTGTGACAAATTAACAAAATTAGAGAGGCTGAGATTTGGATCATGTGCAATTTCTCCCAGATAGCCATCTACCAACTTGCCAACATTCAATAAAGACCTCTGGCCTAAAATAGACTCATACTCGTTTGCTTTATCTTTCTTCTCTTCGATCTCCATATCACGGCTTCCCCTTGCGTTAGTCATGTATAGGTTCAAAAGATTTTGCACCAGATCAAAATCAAATTTGGTGATCTGAGGAAGCCTTGCTGGAAACAGTAAATCTTTGACAGAAGCTTCATGCAATTTTAGGCCAATGTTCTTCATCAATTGTCCCCTTGAAGACTCATCAGCTTCTACTAATATGGCCACTTTCAATAGCTTCAGCAAGAAACTACATGAACAACCCATGCCATTATCACATGGCAACAAACAGACAATTGTTTCTACAAGAGATTTGTTCCTCCGGGCATGGGCATCGGAAACCAATGCATCAACAGAATCAGGCAACCATCTTACAGCATACATTTTTAGTGCCTCACCAATCACAACTCCATCCATTCTTCCCTTCGATTTGACTGTAATCATAACCCGTTTATACAGATCAATGTCCAGCTCACATATATCTTCAACCCACCAATCCTTGGGAACAGGCTCAATTTTGTCTTGAGGTGCTGTCTTGTCCTCAACAATTTTATCAAGTTCTGATAATTTCCGGTTATAAGTATAAGACCAAGTGATGTTTGCTGGGTCCACAGAAGTTTTAGATGCTATGGAATCTATGCATCTCCCAACTATCTTTAGGTCCTCAGACCATGGCAGAAGAGATTTAGTAGTTTGGAGAACAATTATAGAATCCTTCCAACTACGAAATATACTGGAGGTAAGAAACACCTCAATTTTAAAAACTAAGTTCCCTTTCTCAATATCCTCAGTCATTTCAAGGTACTCAGCTCCACAACGAGCAGCCACAACATTGTAAGCATTAAGAGTAACAGTCATTCCATAGCAGAACTTTGCACATATTTCGAAGGCCTTGGAACCACCAGGAAAATCATCCAATTGAACTTCATCAGAATACTCTTCATTAGCCCTTGCCAGCAACTTTTGTAAACGATTACTCTTGGACAATAGAGGGAACTGAAATTCAAGAGAAAACATCATTAATAAACAAAAGCAAGAAGCTAAAAGTAATTCACCTCAACAAAAACCAGAAATTATAAAAGGAAATGAAAACAGTGCATTAACTAAAATACAAACTGGAGTAGTGGAGTGGCCTTATAGTCAAATTCGGACTTTATATAATCATTCCATTCAGTTCAATAGAAAAGCAGTGACAATAAGCTATTAAATGGTAAGTAAGAGATGAAGGTGTTGAATAACAAAATATGTCCAAAATAACTGCTAACTCACTAGTTATACAATGGACAACTAAAAATATTTGCTAACATTACTAGTACACATGCTGATTAATCAAATTAAACCATAATTGCACTTACCTCCCCTAATGGTTAGACTCATTACACTTGGAACACTTATTGTTTGAAAAATCACTTACCTCCTCACTGGATGCACAGTTCTCTCATTCTGACATCCTTTTTGTTTAGAGAGTTACACATACCTACCCACTCTTACGTAGGGACCATACACAAAGTCCCCTTTAAAAACAAAATAAAGGGATGTATGTGTAATTATCCAAACTATACAGGGTGTGAGTGCTATTATCACAAATAACAGGGGTGGTCATTGTAAATATATCTCTTATTAAAATAATTAAATCAGGTTTTTTTTTTTTTTTCATAAAGATCTTCTTATCTAAGAGGGCTATAAAACAAAAATACTGAAAATAATACATACCTTGTGCAGGTGAAACTTCACTTCACCAACAGTTATGATAATATCTGTAGCCAATTCAGATGATATATACCTGCAAAAATTGGAAATGAATTACTTAGCTTATAAAAAAAAGGGCAACTTATTCAGGTCGTGAAAAACATGACAAGGAGGGCATCACTGAACCCTCACCCCAAACTATAATTAAACCGCATCCAATGGTGCATGCAAGATCATGTCACATCATTATCACAAATTATGGTAGAAGAAAAGTATTCAGTGGAACACTTGCAGCCACGAGTATTAAACAAAGATGAATGTTGTTCAGCATAATGTGACAAAAAAGTAGTTATGTTTTACATCTTGATAGCAATCAAACAGGTCCAAAGAAAGGTATATCACATCATCCCCTAGAGAATATCTTCCGCATTATAATGCCAGAAATTTCTGATCTTGAGGGATTGGGAAGCATTCAATTTCATTTGTCAAACATCCAAGGACAATTGTATTTACACAGCAGAAAAATCAACACATTAAAGTCCCCAGCAAAATAACTACCTGGAGACACATCAATATTAATATCACCTGTCCAAACGTGTTTCTCACTTTTCAGTGAAATACATACATATACCACATGCATGACAGATGACACTTCGTTGTCGCATACGGTTTCACAACAGGCTGAAAATCCACACAGAATCCATCCACAAGTAAAATTCTCAAACCTTATCTTGCATTCGCAAGGTGGTAAGAAAAGTATAAGTACAACACTGAAATCACATGCATAATAACAAAAATATTAATTAAATAGGTTCTGCATTATCCAATGATTTAACATGCTGGGAACTCCATACAACTTTACCAATATTTGGACCACAAACTAATAAAAAATTTCACAACTCGAATTCAGGACCACCCCCGATTCAATAACTTTTACTCTCTTCTTTATCATACCAACATACAGCGTGTTAACATTACTTCAGGACGGTTATGCAGAAAAAAATAATATTCTTTTTTTTTTAAGGAAAGCCATTCAGTAATGAAACTCCAACTAGAAGTACACCTCTAACGTTTCTTCAATGACCAACAAGATCATGTTAGTTCATATTCCTGACGCAAAAAAACAAAAAAAAAACATAACAAAGAACACAAAAACATAGAAAAACACGAAACATAAAAACCTTAAAATCAGACACCGGGAAAAAGAAGCTAAAAAGAAGAACCAACCTGATAGATTTTCCGTCAGCTTGAAGAACATCAGGCTTGGAACCCAACTTCATAAACTTCATTTTTTTAGCCTTTCTAATTACTCTCCTTCAAACCCACCACAAGAGAAAACTATATGGTATATTATAAAACAAAAAAAAACAACTTTTTTTTTTCAGTTTCAGACAAAACGACAAGGCAGACCACCGTTTGGTTCGTTTCCTGCCATGCCAACAAACCCAGGAAGAAGCGCGCGTGCGTGCGTGAGAAGGAGCGTGTGAAGGGGAGTACTAGTAAGTAAGAAGAGGGACAGGAGCAGGCGATGGTGAGTGAAGCTTGTTGAGGAACCAGAAGTAAACTAAAGTGAAGTGAAGTGAAGTAGTTGTTGGGGAAGGGAAGGTTGTGGAAGCGTGTTGGCGAATGGAATGAATTGAATGCGGTAATTGGTTATTTAATTTTGGTGAGAAGAGTGTGCACGGAGAAAAATGGCGTCAGAGATGGGGGGGTTGTAGTGAAAGAAATAAATGGTCGCCGCCTTTGGTTTAAATGAAAGCGATTCTGTGAAGATCTTGGTTGGGGCGCGAATCTCGAGAGAAGAAGAAGGAGGAGGAGGAGGAGGTGAATGAAGAAGGGTTTGTTTGGTTTTTTGGTGTTTAGAAGGAACGTGAAAGAAAGAAAGAAAGAAAGAAAGAAAGAAAGAAGAGCGTTTTGCAGAGTGTGGGAGGGAGGGAAAGTTAGAGAGAGAAGGTTGTGTTTGGTTGGTTTGGGTTTGAGGGTAATGTGATATAGTGTTGTTATGTAGGGAGTAGGGGACTATGGTGACAGGGTGGCTCAGAGGTACTTTATGAGGCTTTATGTTTATGTTTTATGTTTTATGTTATATGTTTTATGTCTATGCCCAGAAAGCACGCCATCTTTTTCCTTTTACCCTTTTCTCCTTCTCTTTTCTTCTATTCTCTTGTTCTAAAAAACATGAAGAGTTTGTTCAAAAATGATTTATTGAGAGAGAAAAGGTGTAGTAGCATAGGAAGGAGGAATGGATTTGTTTTGATGTGTTGATGATTAAGAGTTTTCTCCTCTACCAACGAAAAAGCATGCCTTATGTACTTTCCCTTTCGTCATTCATTGAGATGCCACAAAATTCACAATACATTAGATGCCACTGCCACACATCGTCACGGTTTCGTTGTTAAAAGGAGTGTAATAATCCACTCTTCTCATGCATTGCCAATTGGTGCTTCCTCTGTTTCATCTTTCGGATCTTCTCACACCTTTTTTCTTTATTTCTAAATCATAAAATACCAAACTTTAACACTTCATATTTTAGTTATCATATACTTTTCATTATTTTAGAAACATAAGCACTTACTAAATACTTTGTAAGATATTTAACAATAGATTTGTATTGTCTATAATGAAACGATCATGTGTGTCGATATTTAGTATCAACCAAATCACACAAGTATAATTACTAAATATGTATTAATTGATAAATAAATTAGATAAACAACGAAAGGATTCATCGTATACTATAAATAGATACTACTACATTTAATATAAAATACGTTATTATTGTAGCATTTGCACCTAGATACCGAACACTTATTTGAGCGTTTGAAAAATCTTTTACAAATATCCTTTCGACCTATAGTCAAACTTGAACGACTGAAAAGACCAAAAAGAGAAGAATGAGAACAATCAAATGAGAAGATTCAATCATTCAATTGATAAATACTACTACCTAGTCCATCAAACAATAACAAAATTAAACTACATTTTTCATCTGCGATGGGAAGAATACTAATTTCACATATTTAAAATATATAATAAAAAATTTAAGCCTAACATTTTTCAAGCCTTGTAAAAAAACAAATCAAGATTTTAATTTATAAATATTTGTTAATGATTGAAATTTGCTACCAACTTTGACATCTTATACTAAATTTTAAGTATTTATCAACATCTACCAACTACTTAATACGTTATGGAATGTTTTTTTTATGGTTTGACGTTGATAGTCACTTTATAATCACTACATATATTTCATACATGTAATTAAGATGCTATTGTTTATAAGTTTTGTTATAGAATATTTTTGGTAGTTTAGATGCTATTGTTCATATTTTTTTTTATTATAGAATATTTTTTGTAGTTTGAGATTGTCTTAGATAGTCTCAGTTGATAAATTAGAACTTTATTAATGGAATGTCTCCCATAATTTGAAATATCTTCGAGTTAATGTCAATAAATATATTTCATATATAGTAGAATTTTCTTACAATGTTTTGTCATTAAAATGATAGGGTTTAATAGTAAAATTTTGAAGATAGTTATTATATATTATATTTATTTAGGGTTTAGGTATATATCATAATCTGACGGTCTTTTTCTTATTTAATTTATTCATACCATGCATCTCGCTATCGTTACAACTTGTACATATTGAAATGAATTTAGAATTTTCATTTCACACATAAGAAAATAACGAAAAACATAAAAGTACAATTTTTTTTTTTTACTTTTTGTGAAATTAATTATCTGAGTTTCGTCATTCTCCATCTCTCCAGAAAACAAATGAAAGTAACGTTGGAAATGGTTATCTTTAGTCACTTCCAAACTATGATACTTTTGTTTGGATCGAACAGAGGGAAGAAGGAGGTTGAAAAGAGGTTTCAATCAGCACATTCTTTCTTCTCACCGTTGTTGTTGTTATCATGGTCACAATCCTGAAACGTCATATCTCAATCACAAACCCAAGATTGATGCAAATCGTGGGAAGTTTCAGAACAACTTGCATACCAAGGACACAACGCAAGGATGAATAAGGATTCTACAGATTCAAATAAATGCTCTTTACCTTTATCCAAATCTCTCAAGTAACTAAGATCTTTACTCACAAACAATTCTCACCTATTTTATTTTATTCTTAATCTACTTTTAGAATGTCAATACTACTCCCAAATATGCACTGGGTTTTTTACTCGAGGAAAGAATACATTTTACTATTTTTTAAATTATACTAAGATCCCATCTGCTTAAAAATTATATATATAACTTTTATTTATTTCTACTACAAGAAATAATGAAATCTAAAATATGTAGGGTATAAATTATTAGTGTTGAATTTTGAAGATTAATTTTAAGTAGCATTTACTAAATCGACGTTATTTCTTAACTTGATTTTACATTAATTTTTAATTAAAGTAATTTAGAGTGAATACTATTACGTTTCTTATTTTAAATTTAATTTCATTTAGGATCAGTTTAGTTGCTTTTAAAAGAAATATACTTTAAATACTAATTTAATCGGTGTTGGTGTGACGGCACTAGTGACATTAATTTTAAAAGAAAATCCTTCTGCAACATCTCCATCTTCAAAAAAAAAATAACAAAAAAAATAGAAAAAAAAAATTGTAGTGGATGAAAGATGATTTGAATGAAGGATGAATGTGGATGAAGAAGAGGAGTGTCGATAAAGAAAATGAATGTGGAAGAAAGAGATGAATGTGAATGAGTGTGAAGGAAAATAGAAAAGTGAGAGAAGAAAATAGTGAGATGATTTGTCATATTTAAATATGAGTTTTTTCATTAAAAGTAATGTACTATTAGTTTTGTTCTCACGAAGACTCACATATTCATAGCTAATGAACATATATTTATTCACACTCAGTAGCCTTATTCATAGATTATTGGACTATAATAATAAATAAATTCATTGTTTTAATTAATATTCTTATAATTAGGTTTATTTGGGCATTAACTATTATTATTGTTAATTTTGTGTTTTTAGAGTAAATTATCCGGAGGAAGCATCTACCTTTGTAAATGGGCCAAATATGCAAAAGTTCAAGTTGCTTCTTGAACCAAAACAGGAAAATAATTATTATGAGGAGAAGAAAGAAAAAATAAAATCTACAATATCTCAGAAATAGAATTGGAAGCAAATCTTCTGCAAAATACAAGAATTCTGGAAAGATGGAAACTTGAAAACGGTTAACAAAATATAAACTACAATATTTTCCCAAGATCCTTAGAGCAGAAAAACCTATAAAAGGACACAAGCATCAAGGAGAAAAGGGAGAGTTTGATAGGGTTTTCTTAGTTTTTCTTCTTCTTTGTAATTCTTTTGTTTTGCCTCCGCATGGAAGGCTAAACCTTTTTGGTTGATTCTTTTGTAATTCCTCATTGAGTTCTGAGGTTTTGTTCAATAAAAGTTTCATTTTTCAATCATTTATAGCAGTTGTTTTTATTGTCTAATCTTCTAGAAAACTAGTTTTTGTGAGAGGTTGTACTTGAACGCATGATTAAGAGTCTTCCTTATCTTAGACTTTGGTTTCTTAGTTAGTTCACATTGTTCTAATTAATTTCTTGGACGCATGGTTCAAGAGAGAGGAGATATGCATTCCCATGCAGTATACGCATGAAACAAAGTGGGTATTGATTAAACTAGTAAACGCATGTTTTACTTGTGAGTTTCAGTTGAATCAAATCGGCGCATGTTCAATCTGGTTTAGCTCTGTTGGAGGATTGAGAAATGATTAATCTTTAGAGAACCTGTGAAGAATTCAATGGTGGAAGAACTTGAGATCAACCGCTTTTTATTTGTTATTTTAATCTTTTTTATATTTTTCTGCACAACTATCTAAACCCTTTTTTTATTATTATTGTTATTGCTAACTTTTATTGCTTGCAGATAGATTCTAAACACTGATTTACTGATTTTATTATTGGATTCGTTGGGAGACGACTTGGGATCATTTGATCACAATTATACTATCATCTCTCTAGTGTTAGACAAGTCTACGCTAGAATCATATTAATTTGACAGCAAAACGACAACTATCAATAACATATAGATTCATGTCATCTTAGTCAATATTGATGTTGATAAATATTAAAGATATATTATAATAGTATCGGCTTAATCCATATTAACTTAAGTAAATAATAAAATAAATAACATTAGTTTTAATTTAACCGATGCTAACTTAAATAATTATAAATACTAAAAAATATTAGTATTTATGCTAACCTTGTTTATTTTTAATATTTATTTCAGTTAAAATCAGACTCTATTATTGTAATAAATGTTTACTTCACCGACATATATGTTATACATAATATAAAATTAAATTTAAAAAACGTAGTGAGTTTTGTCACCCAAACAACTATTCATTGTTGGAGCAGTGAAGAAATCATATCATTTTTTTCTCTTCTTGAATGAATGTCGCTCAAACACTTGAGAGTGAGTACTTTAATGGCTTCATGATCTGGTAGGTTATATTTGAATACTATTTTTGTCATATTTTAAAGTTGAGTTTTGTGAATTGTCTCTTCTTTTGTATGAGTTTTAAAAGAACATTATTTACAACTCTTAAAGCAAAAATACAATACCCTAAACATATTTTGATTATGCGCTTAAAACATTATAAGCCTAGTGCTTGGAATATATGAACCAAAACAAGCTGAGTGTTTGAAATATGTGAAGTAGTTGTGTTTGATTAACACTGATCATATTACAAATGCATATATATTGTTTAACATATGATAGGATCAAGTTCCATCTAATAAGCAAATTGAAGATCACTCAAATTATAAGTACAGACCAAGACTTCAAGCTGATACACATGAAGAATATTTAAAAGCTTAAGTATGAAGATACATAAAATGTCTTCTACGTTTGTTCTAGGAAGATTTGCACCAAGCAACAACGTTCAAATATACATGGATATGTGAGTTAAAGCTAAATTGACCACCAACTTCCCTGACACGACTAATTTTAACTCTAACTCGCACAATATTCACTTTTGACTAATGTTTGGTGTAAAAGGATGTGATATGAAGGAAGATAAGTACTACCAACTATTAAAGATGTGGCGTAAAAAAGATAAGAGAATTTAATGCTCCATGTCATGCTTTTAATGTTTCTCAACACAAGACCTCATGAGAGGATGACAAAAGAAGAAAGAAAACAATGAAGAGAGTTCCAAGCAACGACTACTTTTCTAAAGCCTATAAGAATACATGTTTTGAAGAAAAAGAAGACAAGAAAGTGAATCATATTTTACAAGTGTTGAAACTCTACTGATTTTTTATTTGTGTGCTCTAAAGCTTTGTAAAAACAATGTTTGTGTTCATTCCCGCCTACTAGTAGATAGAGCTTAAAATTTATATACATTGAAAGACGTTGCCCTCTCTAATGAGTAGAAACTAGTGATATGTTGATCATTCAAACCTTGTAACTAGGTTGAGCCAATAGTGACTAATGTCAAGAATACTCATTGATGAGCTAGGAATTGCTAGTGTAAAAAATACTCAATGTTAAACAAAAATAACTTCATGAAAAAGTACTGAGATGTACTTCAAAATGATAGACTATTTAATAAAACTTAACTGATTTGTCAATAATTAGACGTAATCTATAACATTAGATGAACTAGTATAAAAATAATGAGTATTTTTTTTTCCTTAATCTTTTACATTTCGTGTTATTATACTATTTAACTAACTAAAGAATCAAATAACAATTAAAACTAATAATTCAAATTTTCATCAAATCTTTTATTTATATGCATATCACCTGTATAGACAATAATAAAAAAAATTACAAAATGTTCAAAACAAAATTTAACCTATTTTGTGTTATTTCTTATTTTTTTTAGAATATAAGATGATTTCATAACACTATATTTTAAGTTATTTAAATAATATAGTTTGAGTTGTTTAAAGACACCGTGTTGAAATTTTCTTGATAAACATGCTTTAATATATACATATATAAATCAATTTATAAAAACTAGACATTATATATTATTATCAAAATCAATAATAGTTTACTGTTTTTTGTGTATAAAGATTAGAGTGTCATCTATACACATACACATAGATAAGGGAAAGATCAAATTGCATCACTATAATTTTTGTGATATGTTATATCGCCAGTATCTTTTTTATAAAAAAAAAGGTGAATTTTGTCAATTTAACTATTAATTTATAATTATCTATGTCAAATTTGATTAAAAATAAATAATATAAAAACAAATTGATTTAATAATTTATATCTCAATTGTTAATATATAAGATAAACACTTAGAGTATTTTACTTGAGTAAGAATTGTACGGTCGTCACATATAATAACTATATTGTAATTAATTTTTTATTTTAACTAAATAAAATAAATATTCACTAATTTCAAAATTTGAATATTATTTTTAATCAATACTAAAAAAAATAGCATAAAACTATTATCTGAATTTTAAGGATGAAAATAAACATTTTCATATTAGTTATATGATCATGAACATATATTTTTTTATGTTTTATTTCAATATTACATTTTCATCGTTAAAAATATTCACTTTTCATTTTAACTAAAAAAAAGTTTAACTTTTTTAATTACCAAATAAATACTAACCAAACACAACATTTGTAAGTATAATACGTCTCAAATTTGATTTTTGAAAATTCAAAATTATACTTTGTTAGAAAGGTACTTATTTAAACATATTATATTATATATATATATATATATATATATATATAGATATAGATAGATAAATTGAGGGGAATGCCGACATTTTTTTTTGTATATGTCAATTATAAATCATTAAACACGCCAAAAGAAGTCAATTAGACAATTAGTAACTTTTACATATAAAAAATAATAATTTGTATTGTTTGAAGCTTTTGAAACAATTGAACTAGTGCATTTAGATAATATAAATTATTTAAAAAATATGTTTTTTTTTTTAAATAGAAAAGTACTGCATCCACTACTCAAACTCTTTATATATATTTCAAATTGATCAATTGTAAATAACAACATTTATATGTACAATTTGAATACATTTATTTATATACTTTATAGAAGTTTTGAAGAGAAGAGACCATGTCATTGAAAGGAATTGAAGAAGAAGGAAAAGGACAATAAGCAAAGGACAACATAGAATGTAGGAAGAGAAGGGATATTGAAAGTAATTAAGAGATGAAGATATTTATTTGAAAAATACAAAAATATACCAAAATATCATTTAATCAAAGATATCATATATAGTTTATTTTAATGACCTTCTTCTGTTCTGACACTGGAAACTTTGGTCAATATTTATATAATAGAAAAGGTTTTTCCTGCAAAGTTTGTTCCAGGTTTCACTAGAACAATTGCTAGAATATGAAACTGACACCTTGGTGCTATTGAACCTTTCCAATGAAAAAATAAATGCTTTTGGAAAAGCCACCACCTTCACATGCAATATTAGATTTTCAAACTTTGAAAATAATTAAAAATTAATTTTGGTGGATTCAGAAAACAAAGGTAAATTCTTTGTCATTTTCTGGGGATTTAATCTGTTTTGAAATTTAAAATGTTTTATGGAAATCACAATTTTGTGGCAAAAAAGGTGGAAAATGGTGGAAAAATTACAGGAATAAAAATATGTTTGTGATGTCTTTGTCTGAAAAAAAAGATATTAAATTAATCATCTTCTTTTTAATGCTTATGAATACTTGACCTATAAAGCAGACTATAGGAAATAACAATTAATAAGATAAGATGAGGTTATAAGGACCACAATCAAAGGAAAATGGTCCTCACATCACATGCATTTGATAAAGACTAACTAAATGCACCATCCTTTTAACCTAAGACCACCATGTACCACAAAGGACTAAAGGATAAGATAAGATAAAAATACATATTAATTCAACATCAAATTTAATACAATTAATTACACTTTATATTTTGAATTCTTATTTCTATTATTATGAATTAAAACTATACCGGTTAGGATCGGATGATATGATAATACTTGATATCGAAGATTACTGACTAACTACCTTAAATACATCAAAATATAAAAATATATATACAATAAATAAAATAATTTAGTTGTTAAAATGATACATTAAATATGATATAGTTATTTTTTTTTACAAATATTAAGTGTGTTTGGTTATTTATTTTAAGATATATATAGTGAAATTATCTTTAAATGGACATGTACTTAAAATAGTATTCTTTATTATGAGTTATTATATGTTCATAAACTTAAGCCAACTACATGAGATTATTCTGCCTAGTCAAGGAGACTAGTATATTTAAGAATATATGAAAAATAAGATTATATTGTTTAATATAGTTTTACTCAACTTAAACAAAATTGTCTCTATTATCAAAATTCAGTAAACTAAACTATTAAAAATGAAACTAATTATAATTTATTTAATCTTGTCATTTCAAAAGTGTATTCACACTACTTTAAATATGAGCATCTCATATTCAACGAATAGGATTAAGGATAGTAATTTTTTAATATGAAATCAAAGTTAAATAATATACCTAAAATATAATTAAGTCTTCTCTATAATAAAATTATTAAATAGTAATTAATTTAGAGATAAAAAAATATATATTAACTAATTTAAACAAAAAATAATTAATCATTATATTAACTAAGTTATGTTTTGACTATTAATTACTTTAAAGATTTTAAATTAATTTTTAAGTATAAATTAGTGATTAATTTTGAATTAAAATAGTTAGTGGTTAAAACTTTGGTTGCTAATGTTAGATATTAATTTAGAAACTATTTTATAATTTTTTATTAATAATAGAAACAACTTTAGATCTCAATATTTTTTAGTTTATAAAATAGTATTTCACTTGGTCAATTTAGTAATTAATTTTTTTTCTATAAAATTAATTATTATTTAATAATTTTCTTTTAGTGTTTTTTGGAAATAAAAATGTCTTAAAAATAGATTTTGAGAGTAAATAAACCTTATAATGCCCGTAAAATAAGATTTTTACATGATTATCTTGAGTATGAGACTATATATTTATAAATTATTCAATAACAATTCGATAGTAGATAATATGATAAATTCAAAAAATCTCACTAGGATAAACTTTAATGACATATTAAAAAGTAAATTTGAAACCTAACTCAACTTTACAAAGTGAATTTTTAAAGTTAGGTCAACACTTGTTTATATACTATAATTTAACTTTATTTTATTTTTTTACATTTTAATTTTTTGTATTGTCTTTCATATCTAGATAGTCACATTAAGCTATTGGAGATGAAACACTAAGATTGTAGGATTCGTGCTTTGAAGGGTTTGTATGAGATTTAGCTTTGACATCATACTTATTTTATTAACGAATTGATTAATGAATTGAACACATTGTAGAAACTTGGATTGTATATAACAAGTGTTCCTTTAGAAGTTTTTTATACAACCTTAATCATGTACCTAATATAGATGGATAACAATGAATGCATATAATATGTAAATGGATTACAGCACCACAAGTGTTTTAATATAAATATATTTATTATTTTTCGATAAAAAAAATATCGTTAAATTTGACCATGAATTATGAAATGAGGTATTGTACATGCATAAATAGAACGTTGCCTATTTTATAATGCTATATCGAACTTATGACTTGTTTGGTCCATATACCCAATGATTCAAGTTTTGTGCATGTTCTTTTATAGAGATGCACAATTTCTGGGTAACAATTTGGACAATTCACTACAAGAACAAATAGTTTTAGCGTCGGCAAAAAACTGACACAAAATAAGAAAAGTTAACATTAAAGCGTGATTAATGTTAGTCTTGCATCAGCTAAAAAAACCCATGCTCCATGTCTAAAAGTTATTGAATCTTGTGTCGGTGTATGGAGGGGACGCTAGTAACGTCGACCTAACAAAAGCAAATTGGATGATTAATATTTAATAATATAATGATAGGGTTGACCAGACTAACATTAAATAAACAAAAAAAAAGATAACCTTAATGTCACATAAGTAAACACTTTAAGTAAATAAAACATTTTAATTAAAGGGTTTGTGTCGGTCTAATTGACGCTAATTGGTAGAAAAAAATTGACAACATCAGTTAAGTTGACACCATGAGTGATGAAAAAACAATTAGTTTAAAAGCATATCTAATTCGTTTTTAAATTTTGAAACCTATCTATATCAATTATAAGTTTAAACCCAATATCATTCTAAATACAATGTCAATTCTTATTCAAAATTCAAATCCACTTGCAATTTCAATTGTAATTTCATATCCAAATTCAATATAAGATGTAATTCCAAATTCAATTATAACATCAACCAATCAATTATTTAGTTTATAACTCCAATTCTAAAGAAAACATTTTAACAAATTTAATATCCCTAACTATTTTTTTTTAGTTCCTAAATTATTCAAAAAGGATTTATGTATGCAAAGAAAAAAATTGATATATCTTAAGAGTAGTTTCTCTCTATACTTTTTGATTATTTGACATAAACACCATGTACACTTTCATTATGTAAGAAGTAAGTTTTAAAAATATTACTAGTATAAGAGGAAAATTTACCATAATAATATAATTTTGAAAGTATTATTACATCAAACAAATTGATATTGATTATAAGATTGGGTAAGTTGTGTTTGATAAGCATTACTTCATAATAAAAGTTTTTTAAGTATAAAAGTTTTTTAAGTATAAAAGTTGTAATTCAAAACCTACATCATAATAATAAAATTTTGAGTATTAGAAGTTATTAAACCAAATAGATTTTGTAAGTCTATATTCCCTTCTCCATGATGATGATGATCTAATATTTTATTTTGCCTTGAAGCATTTAAATATGAAATGACATGTATCCACAATGTGAAGCTACTACGTGACCTTGGTGTGGTAGCATGTGTGATGCAAGTGGCTTTCACATGGGTCCACAAAATCCTCTAATCATAAGTTAGGCAAATGGTGACACTATACCATTCACCAAAGTCCAATGCCATATAATAAATTCGTCTATAAAGTTCCCCATGCCAAAACCATCACTTCTTTTCCTCTTTCTTCAACCATAATTTAGTGCAACAACTCCAAAAGTGTCGTTAATAGCTACCATAATTGCGGACAATGCTCGTTAATTATGTCCAAACCTCAGCTAAAACCTTGCAATAAAGGTCTTAAAACCACTTTTCTCTTTTATTTCTTTAAGGTTTCACTTCACTCTTTAGTTTAGGCATTATAGTTTTCTCATTTCAATCTCATCCAATTGAATCATTAAAGTGTCATAAATATGTGGTTTTAAAATTTTATTTTTTAATAATTTTTTTTTTTCATAATAACAGATTATTGTTATTATTTAAAGTATTAGTTTAGTTGAAATCTCAAATTTTATAATAATATCTAACATAAAAGTTTTTATAAAAACATCTCTCATTTTAATTTTACAAATTTGAGTCTTTTAAGATATAATTTGCGATTTTAATTCCTATATGAAGCTTACATTTTAGATCCAATTAATTATGCAAGATTCAAATCACATACTTATATAACTAATCCGAAGAATTTAAATTTGAAGATTTAAAATCACACCATTATGATACTAAAGAGACCAAAATATTTTCTTTTATAATCATGTTAATTTCTCAAACGAAGAAAATATTAAATAACTTTCTAGTGTTAAATAAACTTATGATAAATTACTTACCCTTATTTTAATTAGTTATATATGGACAGTGTGTTTATGACACTCAAATTAGTTAAAAATAAGTGAAACAGTAAATATATAATCGATATGACTCTTTAAGTAGTTTGTTTAGTAGCCTGATTAATTATCTAAATATTTATTAGCACGTAACCCAAATGTTCTAGTTTTTTACAAATTTTGTTACCAAGGTGTTTTCGACTTTTTTTTTTTTTTAAGTTTCCTTTAATTCAAGTACCAACATATTCAAGTAACAAAAACAAGTGTTCAAGTTTAATTTTGTTTGGTGACATAAAGTATTGTTGAACCGAGAATATTAATAATTCAAAATACAAAAGTTCTGATAAGAAACTAATATACTTAAACAAGTGTTATTTGAAACAAATACATATAATAATTGAAAAAGTAATCTCTACAAAAGAATCTGGTTGACTATTTTGAGTGAGATTTTTTTTCTCAATTATATATATTTTTTTTCTATTCACAAAATTTAAACTCAAACTTATATTTTGAAATTTTGAAGTATTAGATTCTAAATTTGGTAGAAAAACCTTGGTAGCTAATTAGATACCAGTTTAGAAACTATTTAACAATAATGTAAACTGATTTAGAAATTAAATATTTTTTTAGTTTTTAAAATATTCTCTAATTTAGTCATTATAGCAATTAATTATTTTATGTTTAAAATTTGTTTATATTTCATTATTTTTTAGTTATTGATTATAATTTGATATTTAGAGAAGGTGATTATGTATGTAAAGTATTGTATGAGATTGATGCAACTTAAGGGGGTTTTGTCTAATCATATGCGCATGTGTGGGTAAGGGGAAATGATGGGGTGAGATTAGGCGTGGGCAAAAGGCTATCACAAATAAATAATGGTGGGTTTGAAGGAGGGTCCCAATACTTGATAATGGTTGGGGTGTGGAGGGTCTTTTAGTTGGCAAATTGACCCTTTTAGGGGACCATGTGCCCCCCTTTATGCCCCACTTCTTTCCCTTCACATTTTAGAATCACTTCCTCATTTTTGGGTCAAGGTTCTGTTTGGCTTCACCATTTTCTCAAGCTTTCAAGAAGCTCTTCTTCAAAAACCCTATCTAACATCACTACCTTTTCCCCCACTCACACTATCACTTCCACCCCTTCATCACCAATTAGGGTTACACAAATGCCATGTTTTCTAACACATGCTTCCCATCATACACAAAATTATGTTACAATAACAATAATAATAATGATGTTAATGCCATTTTGTGCTTTTTTTTTTCTTTTTCTGTTGGAGAGGACGAGAACCTATGATGATCATGGCAAGTCCTATGTATCATGATGCAAAGGTATAAAAGAGAGCATCATTGCATTTTTGTAAATCGAAAAATATCATCATTACTTAATTACCGATTTCATATTTTTGTGAATAGAGTAATCATTAAATAGCCCAAGAATAATATAAGTTTTTTAAAAGTTATGTTGATGCCTTATATATATATTTCTATGGTCTTTTGCATTGTATGTGTGTTGGTGTTGGGTTAAAACTGAATTAACAAAGAAGGCACTTACTTACTTGTGTGTTGATGAATAGTTACTTAAAAAAATCATTTAAAAATAAAAATAATTAGTTATTATATTGATTAAATTAGATATCATTTTAGAGACTAATACAAATTTTGATTTCTAAATTAGTTTATATTATTGATAAATAATTTCTGAATTGGTATCTAATTAGCTACTAAGATTTTTGTTACCAAATTTAGAATATAGATAATTGATATTAAAATCTTAGCAGCTAATTAGATATCAATTTAGAAACTATTTATCAGTAATAAAAACTAATTTAGAAATCAATAAGGTTTTTTAATTTAGAAACCAATAAGTTTTTTAATTTCTAAAATGATTTTTAATTTAATCATTGTAATAACTGATTATTTGTGATCTCTAAAATTGGTTTCTATTTAGTGATTTTATTGTAATGAGGTTAGAATTAAGATGTTTTTACTAAAATTGAGTTTGAAAAAAAAAATACTATTTTTATTAATATAGTCTCTTTCTATTTTTTTTTTCCAAAATAACCTCTTAAATTAAATTTTGGGTAGTTTTACAGATTTATCATTATCTTTCTTCATTTGTTTTGCATCTACCAACTCAATTTTTCTTAATAAAATTCACATATTGGTTGGATCCCATTGTTGTTGGTTTGTGAAGAATTAACTTATAATAGGTATTAAGATGAAAACAGTTCAGTTAATGTCTTCAAGAGTTTAAGAGTATAACTCATTTGAATAAGATGAATTATAAATATTTTATTATTTAATTTAAAACATTTGTAAATAGAAAAAATTAACTATTCAAACTATATTTCATAAAATTACACTCTCTCTAAAATACTATGCATTCTCTCTAAAAGTAAGAAAAATTTAGTTATTCTTTTTTAGATGAGAGTTCAGCTTAGAGATCCTGTAGAAAATATGATATTTTGTCTGATTTGAAATTATTGTTTAGTAAGTTTCTTTTTTCTTCTTCTTTTTAGTTGATTTTTAGGAAGAATTTGGGCAAACCCAATTAGATTGGTGTCCTAACCAGATCACAACGAGACAACGAAAATCATTTTAAAAACATAGAGGAGTTAACACTATATAATTTATTATGAAAAACTAAAAAAAAAATCCTTTTAAAAAATAATTGTTTTTTAAACCAAATTTAGGTCAAAGAGTCAATTACACGTAAGAAAAGTTTTTAATATCCTACAACATTCATTCTAAAACAAATACTTTTAATTAAATATGAAAAATTAATGCAATTTTTAAAATACTTATTTTTCCTCCAAAATCAAACAAAAAAAATATAAGAAACAAATTATTTTGAATTACTTATTTTTTGGAACCAATAAAATATTTATGGATTTATTTATTTGGACCCAACAAAAATTGAGTTTGCTATTAGGCATATTCATTCATAATTGAAATCAATGTTACATAAAAAATTTTAAAACGATTTGTGTGTGTGTTAAATGCTTTTTAGTGTTAAATTTATAATATTTTTTAAGTATTTTGATGAAAGGTTACATTATTAACATCGTTCAGGCAATAAGATTGTACCAAAGACTATACTTGACATGCTTACAAATCACATAATAAACAAATATAATGTGAATTACATATCAAGATTGTAGACTGTTGCATGAACTTTATTTAGAAATAAATTTATATAATATTGAATGTATATTTGATTATATTTTTTAAAATTAAAGTGATACGATAGAGCGTATACTTATTTTAAATAATTTATTAATTAAAATAAATTTTAAATAAAGGAATGTAAAATATAAAATGACGTAGGTGTTTATACATATACCTAAAATTTATTTAAGTGTGTCCAAATAACGTAAAACTATTAATAAAAAAAATCAATTTTTAAATACGTATTTTAATTAATAGGCCATAGATAAAATATGACATGTTTGGTCATACATATATCTGAATGACTTTTTAATATTTAAATGCACTATAAACTACACAGTTATATTAAAAGAATCAGTACAATTTTTTTTAAAAGAATCGGTACAAAAATTTTAAATAAAAAAAGTTGTGCATGCAAGCATACATATATATATTTAACTAATAAAATAATATATAAAAGTATTAAACAATACCTATTTAAAATGTAAAGAAGATCTAAATATTAATGAAAACATTTATAATATTTATATAGTTTGTAGAATGAATTGAAGTAAACAAAATGAAGGGTATGAAATTGGATATACCTGATGCAATCCAAAATTTAGGCCATAGCAAAATTTTAAACAACCTCATAAACAAAGAAAATGTTAATTTGATATCAATTTATAATTATAATTTGATTAATATAATTTTAAAATTATTTTATTTTAATAAATATTGTTCAATTATTATAATTTAATGTAAAATTTAGAGTTTAGTTGTTTAAGAAATATATTAAAACATACTTGATAAACAAATAAATAAACTAGCATACATTTTGATTCACTCAACATTTTCTATGACTACAACAGGAGCAAGTATTCACGGTTAGTAGGAGGATAACCAAATTGTCCAAAATATAGTGGTGCAAAGAGCAATACGCTTATAGTGAGATGTTGTTATTCTCCTTTTTATTTGTCCTCCTCTCTAGTGGTTGCCCTTTTTTCTTATTACGTTTTTCAATTATCAAAACATTCTTTCTTTCTTATGTTTTTCAATTTTATCTTTTTTTTATTCTCTTTTCAGTATTTTAAATTATATATATATATATATATATATATATATATATATATATATTAAAACTAATGCTATTTTATTTTAATAAAAAAAATTTCACGAACAAACTTTAATTTCTTTGATCAAATTGACTATTGATAATTGTGTTCAGTTTCATTTATGATCAAGTTAATCTCGTCTAATCCAAGTTATTTCACTCTAATCCAACCCAAGAATTTCTCTTATATTTAGGTTATGAACAAATTATATTTTGTTTTTCTTTTCATGGCTTGAATTAATTTAGACAAACTTATTATGAATTGACTTGCTTCAAGTCTTGAATTGATTTTTGTAAGATTGTGTTATTTTTTTTTATTAGTTTGATCCTTGAAAATGACAACTTTAAAGGAACAAAAATATTAACCCAACATAATACAACCTCTTTAAGAGTGGGTTTAGTTGAATTGTTTAACATAAAAAAATGTCAACCTGGTATTTTTTTAGTGGGTTGGGTAATGGGTTTGCCGAGATCCTACCCAACTCACGAACACACATGCATGTTGGACCACCTCACATATATCTAATCACTAATCACACGCTCAAAATGTTCATTTATTGGCATGATCAACTAAAAATAACTAAATTAGAATATATAAGTGGAGGTGCAAACATTATCTTAGAAGTCGATTATACATTATCATTAAACAAAAAAATGGTTAAAACCTATGTTTAAAATAATAATATACAAATAAACATGTTTTAAGACAAAAAATAAAATATTATCTAAGGACTCAACATTATCTAAGTACGAAACACATCATCTATACCTTAAAAAAACATAGAAAACATAAATTTAGTAGGATTAAGTATAATTATAAGTATATATGTGTTATATTGTATAACGTTCTATCTTGTCTTCTCAAACATTTACGAAAAATGAATTCATTTTCAAGAGAATATGTTGGATTAAAGATAGTAAAAAAACACTTTTAAAAAAATAAAATAGAGAAAGAAACATATATTTTTTCCTACATATCAATGCATTTGCAAAGTAAAGACAACCTACCTAATACAACACGACAAACAAACTATATTATCATATAAAAAAATGTTAGTTAATAAGTGCATTGAATGTCATTTACTATGATGATTTTCTCTATCATTATCAACTTTCATGCTTAATGCACTCTCTAAATGATACATTCAACATCTTTGAATGAGTACCTTTTTAAGAGTGTATATGTATAAGGCAAGTTCGTTTTTTGTCAAAACAATTTTTTTATATTATATATCTATAAAATAAAAATGTCTGCAACATTCTTATTTAATGTAATTTTAAATAACTTATAAATTATTATTACATACATATTTTTATTTAAAAAAATATTAATTATTACTTTTGAAAAAAAAATAAATTAAAATACCAATAAAATTTACAACTTCAATTTAAATAAAATACACTAAAGTGTATAATTTTTTTACATTTTATTTAAACGAAGTTGTTAAACCAATTGACGACTTCAATTAAAAAAATAAAAATTAACATAGTAATAGGTTTAATTAATGTTGTATATACCAGAGAATTTGTTTATTAAATTATACTAGTTTTGTTTCTAATATGGATCGTTTGGAAATAAAAGAATTTGTTTGTTTTTCAAAATGGAAATGTAAATGCTAAAGAGGCATTATACGTGGTATATTTGAAGGTATGAAACCCCATGATTTGTGTTAAAAATACTAAATAATGAGGGGAGAGCTTAGGATTAACTGTCCAAACATTCCATGTATCACAGAAACATTGATTTCTACATATGATTATGGCAGAGTGAATGGGGTCAGATGTAGAAGCTAAGCGATACAAGCACATTGCATGAGAGAAACTTTGGTTGCACAAAGGTGTTGAACAATTAAGTAACTAGAAAATAGTTTTGATGAGAGCATGGAGATTCTGCAGATTGGTTTCAACTTTTGTTAGTGTGCTTCCTGCATCTAGTATAAGAAATGGGAGAAGGGACATTCTCATGCTTCGTGTTTATTTTTGCTGCTGAGTGTGCATTGCATCCACAAATACTGTATATATCTTTTATTTGTAAAATGGTTACTGAACCCCAAATTCAACATTTAATTCAATTATTTTTTACCGATTTCAAAAAATGTTACAGTGTTCAAATTTGAATTTGCGAAGGACTCATAAATTGTGATGAAAAATAGATAAAAAAAAACACGCACAAAAGATAAAAAAAATCATGTGATTTAATTTTGATTGAGGTATGATCATAAAAATTTATTACTTTTAATGCCATTCTAAATGATATTACAATACTCAGTTTACCCAATTTATTACTTTTATTAAATATATATATATATAATACTAAAAAATTATTAAATAAAAATTAAATTTTGAGATAAACAATTAGTTAGTATATTGAATAAATTAGATACTATTTTATATACTACAAATTTATTGGTATTAAACTAGTTAATAAATTTATAAACTAATTTCTAAATTTATAAACTAGTTTCTAGATTTATATACAATTAGTTAATTGGTATTTAATTAGTTATAAAGTTTTAACTACTAATTTTAGAATATAGAGTAAGTGGTAGCTAAAATCTTTGTAACTAATTAAATACTAGCTTAAAAATTAATTTATAACTTTTTATTTTTAAAATAATTTCTATTTAATGATATTTTTAGTGATATATTACAAAAAAATATTAAATAAAAAGTAATTTCATAAACAAAAATAATTAATTTTTTAAAATAAAAGCTTTCATGTTAGACATCACTATGCAACTTGACATTTCGGTTATACTGACACCTCAAGTAACAACAATCATTTGTCATCGCATGAAAAAAATATTATTAAAAAAGAAAAGAAAAAAAAAACAAAAATATGGTGGAACTGGATCAAAACCCATATATTAATAAAAATGATAAGTAGGTAGACTATACCTATTTATACCGAATTCTAAGAATAGAATAGATGGTACCTATTATACCAATGAAAAGATGATCTATGAATAAATCATAAATTAGTCAACTTATCATCACATGCATTCCCTTCACGAAAAATATGAGTAAGTATAAACTTGATTTTCCCATCATAATTAAGACAAATATTTTATCGATTACGAAGCATCAAAGGAACATTGATCCTAATCGTAAACGCAACAGAAACCAAAGTAGGATCACATTCTAGTGAGACATTAGTAAGCCCCATCTTTTGAGTTTCCTCCATTTATCATATTAACTATATTAAATTTTATTTTATAAAAAAAATATTAGTATTTAGATAATTTTTATTATTAACAAAAATTTATAAATTGATATTTATTATTATTATTATTATAATTTTTATAATAATTTAAGTAATGTATTGCAATGATATTTCAGTAGTTTGGTTCTCGAAAAGGATTTAATTTAATTTTAAATAAAATATTATAGTTTTTCTAATTTAACTGAGTTTACTTCACTATTTTTTGAATTTAATTTAGTTTTTAGCATCCCAATTTCCAATGGGTATTCAAAGTGGGTAAGTTATCAATAAAAGACGATAATAAAACTTTCATAATTCTATCATTTGAATATGTTATATTTTATGACAATAAAATAGTTTTTAATTTAAGTTTTTTCCCATTCCTCTTATTTTAGAAAAAAAAAAAGAATGGTAAAATAAGTACATTAATTTCTATTATATTTTGTCGAATTAAACCTCAATATAATACATATTTTTATCTAGATGTAACATGGCTTGGAGTGCGAGTCCAGCAATAGATACGGCCCACAAAAGGCATCATATCAACAATAATTACATATACAATAATTAACGAGTAAATAATGTAATTATTAGCAATTTGTTCTCATAATAATTTACTAATGCACATTTCTAAGTTTGAATTCATTAATTTATTCTAATAAGTACATATAGGTAAAATTTCCAACAAATCTTCATGAACACACTTAGGAGAAAAAAAATTAGAATAAGTGAAATGCAATTTTCTATAAGTTAAAATTAACTTATATAAACTAATTTATAGAAAAAAATATTTCACTTAGGATATGTTTGAGAAAAATTATCCACAAAAACTAATGAGAAAAAAAAAACAAACTTTTTTCTTTAAACTAAAATTTGCTTATAAGTAAATTAAAAATGAATTAGCTTTTGTATATTAATTTATAAAAAAACTAATTAAACTTACTCTTAATTTCTTTAAATTTTTTATTTTATAATTTATATATAAAATAAATCTTGTTTATAGATAGACTCACTTTATTTTTTTATTCTTCATCTTAGAATTATTGATAGAGAAACTTTTGAAGTGCAAACCGTAACCACTACGTTGCAGCCAAGATGCACTCACTTGCTGAGCTGGAACTTTGTCGGTGGCAACCTAAGTACTTTCTTCTTCTTACACGTGGAAAACGCATACATTTTTTTTTCAAGATGAAGACAAAAATTACGATTAAGAAAATGCCATTTTCTTTAACCACGACCAATTATAATTTTTTTTTGGTATTTTTCTTTCCTCATCACTTACTTTAACAGGAATAAAAGGTAAGTTATGAATAAATGCTTATCCTTTTCTGCATATATGAAACTTTGTTTTCATTATAAGTGACAACCCAACCTAAAAACATGTGGAGAGTTTTCAATATCTCACCATAAGTAATTAGTATAATGTTAATTAAGTATTATTTGAATTATGTGAGGTTTTGTTTTTGATTAGGGAGTAAATGAATAAACACATTCCTGTTGTTGCCGACAGCATTGGTTTAGCTTAAGGTTTTAATAATCTATACGTTCTAATCAAACTACGCTAACTTAAAATGGTTACCAAACTTGCTTCCTCGTCAAGTTCTATTTTAATTAAATTGAATTTTTCACTATTTATTTTATCATATAATATAAGAAACTTTCAGATCTCACTTTTTAATTTTATTTATTTATTTTTATTTAATAAAATATATATAAAAAAAATATGCTGTATATTTTCTCTCCTAGGAAGAAGGAACATAAAAGTAGTGTTTACCATTCCTACAGATCTGGCTTGAAGAAGCATTGACGAGTTAATAATAAGTAACTTCCTAATTTTCCCTCCAATCAACAATCCCAAAAAAGACAAAATTCCGATCCTGCCCTCGCTTCTAGCCGAAGCAGTGACGTGGCGACATCAGTGAGGAGAAGGAAGTAATAACCGTACCCGTGAGTAACCGGAGAAAAAGCTTCACCTCGTTCTTCACCCCTTGTTATATCACTCTCTGCTCTCAACGAACATAACAATACGAATTCAAAAGACCTCACGCAGATCTATCGTTCTCTCTTTTTCTCTCTGTCGTTTCGATCTCAAACGCCATGGCGTTTTGGAGGTCCCTCGCGCTCTCTGCGATTCTTCTTCCGCTCTTCATCCACGGCGCGCTCTGCTTCTACCTCCCTGGCGTCGCTCCACAGGACTTCCAGAAGGTTCACTCAATCTGCATTTCCATTTCAATTTCACGCATTGTTTCGTTTTTTGAAATTTATCGTTTGTTCGCTTCATAACCGCTCGATCTGCTTTTGAATCTGAGATCTGAGATGAATATGACCGATGTTATATTCGTTTTACATTGTTTCTTATTGTTCTTTTTAATTAGGCTGTGATTTCCGGTTGTTGTTTGCATTTTCTGAGTGATAGGTTGGCGACATTGCGGTATTATTGTTTCGGCGCCTTTTGTGTGGAAGTGTTGTTGTTGATATTGTGTTTGTTAATTTGACTTCGATCTGGTGTCGGTGAAAAGGTTTAGTTGCTTCGGTCCGATTTATGTTACGCATTTTGATGATTTGATCCGTTCTAGTCTCTGTGATAATGTTAGACTCTGTTGTCGAAATATGGTTGTCGGTGGATGGAATTTAAGCTCAACTTGTAATGTAAGAAGCATGGAGACTTCTAAAGGCTAGCTGTGTTGGGCTCATGTTAATTGTTAGATGCTCAATGGACGCTTCAAATACTTAGTTGTATTTTTTGTTTTTTTACTTTTTGTTTCTTAAAAATCTATATCAATATTAATTAGAATACCACAATAATTAGATGAGTTTTAGCATTGTATTATATTATGTCTATAGTGACTTTTACTCATATTTAAGACATGAATTCTTTACTGAGATTTAAAATTTTAATTTTATTTTAGTTTCTAGATTAAATTTACGCAATGTCTTAGCTCACGGTTTTTAGAATTTGTCTTATCTCTAGCCCGTGCCCAAATTTGTTTTTCAATTTTCCTATGTCGTATCGATGTTTCCTTACGTGTTAATTAGAAGTAGCCTGTTCGAAGTGGAGGCATGTAGTGTAGGACGGTTTTTAACTGTATACTTAGAAGATTTTGGATATAGGTCTGGTGACTAGTGTGTTTACTATTTATGTTGTTTCAGAGGTGAGTTTTACTGTCTTCTCTACTTTAATGTATTTTATTGTTACGATTAAAGAAGTTAGGGGTCAAATGGGAGTTTGAGAAGAGTTATTGGTTTACTTGAAGCTAATTTTGACTGATATCCTTAGATTAACTCCTCACATTCTCACCAGATACACACACGCACTCTGTGGGTACTTGTTTTATGTTGTTTTGATGAGGAGGAGAATAGAATTAAATTCTGTCTTTTCTGAGAATTGTTTCACAAATTCATGTAAAGTTATTCTACTTATAGCCCCGTTAATGGCTTTGGATCTTGTCCAAGGCTGATAGGTAGCTGTTTCTTGGGAATCTAAATGTGACTTTTTGTTCCCTAGCAGTTGAATATTTAGATTTTCTTATGCCTAAACTCAACAACCACTTGTGCCACACTGTTGTGAATCTGTTAATAATGTACTTTGTCCTTTCACTTTGTTGGTTCTGGTTATATTTCTCTTCTATTTGTTTCTTTTTGGACATGTAAACTTAATAATTATTCATCTTTGGGTGGTTTTTGTTGCCCCGTGTTTTCTTTTAACATATTAACAACCTATCAGATTCATTGGGTGCACACAATTAATATGTAATTAAGCTTTTGGCCATCCTCATTTATCTTGTTTGTGTTGTTTTCTACCCTTGTATTCTTGTTGTCCACTCTTGTCTTTTAAATTAATAATGACGAAGATCCAGAAAATAGATGTATAGATCTATTTCTTTACTGACTATATATTTATACGGTGCAGGGAGATCCATTGCAAGTAAAAGTAAACAAATTAACTTCAACGAAGACTCAACTTCCATATACATATTATTCTCTTCCGTACTGTCCACCAGAGAAAATAGTGGATAGTGCTGAAAATCTTGGAGAAGTGCTTCGGGGTGATCGCATTGAAAATTCTCGATATGTGGTATGTTTTATATGACATTTTTAATTCTTGCATGGCTAATTGTGTTATGGTTGTCAACTTATTTACCGAGAGACACATTTGCAGTTTAAAATGCGTGAACCACAAATGTGCAATATTGTGTGTAAGCTTAAACTTGATGCCAAAACTGCAAAAGAGTTCAAAGAGAAGATTGATGATGAGTATCGAGTAAACATGTATGGGTTCAATAATTTTCATATATTTTCATTCCACTTCTCTGCCACAATCCTGACATCTTGTAACCTTCCTTTTACTTTCAGGATCCTAGATAACCTTCCTCTAGTTGTTCCCATAAAACGGGTGGAACCGGACTCTACTGTTTATCAACTTGGTTTCCATGTTGGACTCAAAGCGCAGTATACTGGGGTATGCTCTACATCTTTTAGAACAATGTTTATTGTTGTGAATGCCATGTGTTTTCTTGTGCTTACTTTTTTAAAATACACAGAGCAAGGAGGAGAAGTATTTTATTCACAACCATTTGGCTTTTACGGTGAAATATCATAGAGATACTCTAACTGAATCTGCCAGAATTGTGGGCTTTGAGGTTAAGCCATTCAGGTCAGTATTTTTTGTGCTTGCTTTGTTTGATTAAGTTATTCCATTTAACAGTTGTGGTTTGTATGCAATGTTGATTTTCCTAATATGAATGTTGCTGTGCAGTGTTAAACATGAATTTGAAGGGAAGTGGGATGAAAAGGCCACCCGTTTGACAACCTGTGACCCTCATGCTAAACACACAGTTGTCAATTCCAACACTCCTCAAGAGGTCGAAGAGAACAAGGAAATTATCTTCACTTATGATGTTGAATTCCAGGTGAGTTTATTTGATTAAATAGTACCTGTATACTTTCTTTGGTACTCAGTGATGGGTATTGGTGGACATAAGCCAAGTAGTTCAAAATAAGGTTTCATTTATGAGTTATGTCCAAGTAGATAATATTCATCGTGTTAATGGGCAGTTTGTCTAGTTTAATATATTTTTTTCCTTCTCGTAACTTAATTTCTTTATGCTTTGTTCTAACCAAGGGAAGTCATCTTAATCCCACTATTCTCATCTTTTGTCATCTTCTTTGACCTGCTTTTACCTTTTCCTGCTTTTAGGAGAGTGATGTGAAGTGGGCTTCAAGATGGGATGCTTATTTGCTGATGAGTGATGACCAAATTCACTGGTTCTCAATTGTGAATTCATTGATGATTGTTCTCTTTCTCTCGGGCATGGTAGCAATGATAATGCTGCGTACACTTTACCGTGATATTTCAAAATACAATGAATTAGAAACCCAAGAAGAAGCACAGGAAGAGACTGGTTGGAAGCTTGTCCATGGTGATGTTTTTAGGCCACCAAACAACCCAGATTTGCTATGTGTTTATGTTGGAACTGGTGTTCAGTTTTTTGGAATGATACTAGTAACAATGATGTTTGCTGTCCTGGGGTTCCTTTCTCCTTCAAACCGAGGTGGCCTAATGACAGTCATGCTCTTGCTTTGGGTTTTCATGGGGATTTTTGCTGGTTATGCCTCGGCCCGCTTATATAAAATGTTCAAAGGAGCAGAGTGGAAGAAAATTGCCCTCAAAACTGCAATCATGTTCCCTGCAATCGTTTCTGCCATTTTCTTTGTATTAAATGCTCTCATATGGGGACAAAAATCGTCTGGAGCAGTGCCATTTGGAACAATGTTTGCCCTGATCTTTTTATGGTTTGGGATCTCGGTTCCACTTGTTTTTGTTGGTGCCTATGTTGGATTTAAGAAGCCTGCAATTGAGAATCCTGTGAAGACAAACAAAATCCCAAGGCAGATCCCTGAGCAGGCATGGTACATGAATCCAATCTTCTCAATTCTGATCGGAGGAATACTTCCATTTGGAGCTGTTTTCATCGAGCTCTTCTTTATCCTCACTTCCATATGGTTGAATCAGTTCTACTACATCTTCGGCTTCCTCTTCTTGGTCTTTGCCATCCTCATTGTCACTTGTGCTGAAATAACCATTGTGCTCTGCTACTTCCAGTTGTGCAGTGAGGATTACTTGTGGTGGTGGCGGTCTTACCTCACATCTGGCTCTTCTGCTCTGTATCTCTTTCTTTATGCAACATTCTACTTCTTCACCAAGCTTGAAATCACAAAGTTGGTATCTGGGTTATTATACTTCGGTTACATGCTTATAGCTTCCTACGCCTTCTTTGTTGTAACTGGATCCATCGGATTTTACGCATGCTTTTGGTTCACAAGGCTCATCTATTCCTCGGTCAAGATTGATTAGTTATAGCAATCAGTGGGTTGGATTAATCTACTATACTTCTTAAAGGACGAAGACCATTTGTGTAAGGATTTTCAAATTCAGGTACTGCTGTCATGTTCAGAATCAGATGTAACCTATTCTATACAATTTTGAATCGTGACAACACCGTTATTCTTGTGTTTCAATATCTTTTACTTGCCTGAGTTGTCGAAATGTAGATTTTAAGGTGTACGCTGCAGTCTAACTTGGCTGTTTTCTGTGTTACTTTCGGAGAATTACAAGTTGGCTCCTTGTCAGATGATTTTTTATTATTAGCTGTGTAATAAAAATGATATCCCAACAACGTAGTTTGCACATTCATTAGCATCTGTTGAAGTTTTTATCTTGTTATTATGCTCACCTATGTCTTCTATATTTTTTTTTACTCTTTAGCATTAGTGCATATATGAATTGATATTTCTTTCACATTTGATAAATGATTGAAGGTGTCAGCCAAAATTCTTTACTTGGGATTTCTTGTTGGGTTGCCTGTTTTAGATTGTTGTTCTAATCGAAAATTTCAAAGGCAATAGGTGCATTGGTCACTGCTACCATTCTATTTTTGGTATTTGCATGAGGTCGTTGTCTGATGATACCTAAAGTTATGTACGTTTGAGGTTTAGCTTTCATACTTGCCTTGGCAATCAATATGTCAAGTTGTTGACAAGAACAACAGGATTAAAGAAAAGTTCATGCATTTCAAAGCAACTATTCTGATTGTCACAAAAGCTTCACGGAAGTTGCTTAGATTGCGTGCTAAGCATCGAAGGAGAAAATAAAAGCAAAGGAATATCAAGTTCTAAACAACTCTAGTGTCACAATAATTGCTTAAAGTTTACCAAAATAAATACTTAGGCAGCGAATAAAGTACAAAGCAAGGGAATAAAGTTGACTGTTATCTTTAATTATACACATGGTTATTAAACTCGAGTTATCTCGTTAACTCATTTGAGTTTACATTTTATTTTTTATTCACCTGTACGAGTTGATTCAGAAACAAACTCTATAAAATCGCACTGAACTCGGTTGAACTCAGTAAAATCAAACTGAACTCGGTTGAATTCAGTAAAATTGCACTGAACTCCGTTGAATTTGTGAGTCTGCAATCGAGTTAGCGAGACTTTTTCTTTAAACCCAAAATGACCCGTTTTTGAATCCAAAAACAAACTCCCCTTGCTCACATTAGAGTTTCTTTTAGCTTTCGTGGTTGTGTCGTGGCAGTTTTCATGTCATCGTCTACGATCTCCATTCATCATGTTGTCATGTCGTGGTCATCTGATGCATCTCTCTGTTCTGTTTGGGTTTAGAATTTATTTGACCAAGATTAGAAATTTCACAGTGCACCATAGAGGTTTTTTAAGCTTGGCAAGAGAGAACATTAATAGTGCACCTGCAAATAGTTTTGAAAATGTTGGAAGTTTTTTTTTTCCAATTAATTTTATTTTTAACTTCAGAAAATTCCATTTTTTAAATTCGTGTTGTTTTTTAAGATATATATGAAAGTAAATAAAATTTAACTCGAGACAAATTAAGTGCATCCTCACCTCCTAAAAAATAAGTAAAAATGCATCCTCATCTACTAAAAATAAGTAAAAATACGATACATAATTTTTCAGGACTATAACATTTTATAATATTTATATAAACTTATTTTTTTGAGGTATATTTCTCATTTACTATTAAATGTAGTCATTTTATTAATATTGCAGAGTCCACTAGATTCTCTCTTCCAGTTATAAGTGATTAACAATTTATTACCAAAGAGTAGGAACGGTAGATTTTGCATTGCAGAATTTCATAAGCATAATCTGCTTCTCCCCTTACAAATAAACCCACAGAAAGAAAGAACATATAAAATGAAAATGCAAAGAGTAGTGATTCGTTTGAGAAAAGTGGTATAGTACATGATAAAGGTAGATGTTAACTATTTCTCAGGATGAGTATCCTGAGGTTGTGCAACTCCAGCAGAAACCTTTGCCACATCCTTAGCACTAGCCTCAGGTTTCTTCTTAGCATACAAGACAGTGTAACCCACTGCAGCTGTAACTAAGAAACCAGCAACAGCCATTGTAGTGTAGCTGTAAGGAAGTGATTTCCTCTGATGAAGCACTTCAGTAGCACCATGACCCGGTGGTCTCTTTGAGGCCTCTGCTTGTGCTTTCTGTGGATCCATTTTTTCTTCCATTCTTCCTCCTTCTGTACCTCTTCTCTATATATTACCATCAACCTCTTCAGCCATCTTTTATGTCTCAAATTAACCATGAAATGAAGTGTTCTTAAGGCACGTAACACCCCAACTTTTGTGTCTTCCCAACACGTACCCACTACGTGTCAGCAGATTTAGTATGCCTGCTATCCAGCTTCACATGGTTTTATTTCTGTACTTCTTCAAAGCATTTGAGAACAAGTGTTATCTTATTCGGAAAAAAGAAAAGAAAAACTTTATTGTATTTTGTTCTTAATGTTTTATAAATTCTATCATTTTTTATTTTTCTCGTAGTTTTAATCTTAAATTTATTTGTTAACTTTTAATCATATATGATTTTATTCAAATTTTAGTTAATTTATTCGTAGTTTTAGGAAAATAATGCACAGCAATCATAATTTGTCTAGGCAATTGCTTGCTGCAACCATCACAATTTAAAAAATTCCGAAAATATCCTTTATTGCAGAAATGAAAATCCAGAATTAAAAATAATGCATTCTAGAAAAATAGATATGGAAGAATATTTTGAATATAAAAATTCGGAAAAAAAAATCAAAATCTCATTCCAGATAGAAAAATATGAAATTGAAAATAATAGATTACAGAAAAATTTATCTGAAAAATATTATTGTGTTCTGAAAATTTTATATGTATTCCTTTTTAAAGGGTATTTTTGTCCTTTTCCCTGTAATTGGGTGGTGTAGGAAGTAATTGCCATTTGTTTACGGGATTTAAAAGGTAATTGAACTATTCGTATTAGGCAAAAAAAAAAGAAGCTTAAATCCATTGGTATCTCTCTGCGTTAATTATACTTTGGTTACAATAAATTATAGAATTTTATTTTTAGTTTAAAATTTTTTATTTTTCATCTTTAATAAAAAAAATTATCTTTTTAGTCCCTGAAATATTATTAAAATATTTTATTTCATTGATAAAACACTATCCACACTTATTTTTGAAAAAAATAAAAAAAATTCAATAATTTTTATCAGAAAAAGAATTAAAGTATTATTGTTTTTAGAGTTTGGGCGCATGCTATTTATATATACCCGACTATTTGTTTAGGAAATTAAAAATAATTTATTTTTATTCATAGAATTCATTTTATTTACACTCTTTGTATAATATGTTGTTTATAAAATATTATTATTTGACTTTTAAAAAACCATCCATATATTAATTAAAATGAAAGATAAAGAGGAATAAAACTATTAATCAATAAGGAGGGGCATTTAATTAAAATTATAAATCACATACAAGATTTATAAAAATAAGAAGTGAGTCACTTTAATGAAGAAATGTATATCATGCGAAGATATTAGATTGATATTAAGCATGACGTGTCAAATCCAAGTAATTTTCACTTCTCCTAACTAGGCTACGAACTTTTTAGAAAATAAAAAATATCAATAATTAATTATTTTATTTAAACACTGAGAAATACTTTTAATCAGAACACATGTAATTAAACTAAGATAACATGGTTTCACAACATGATCTTATATTAAAATTCTAAAAATCTAAAATATGTTTAAAAATATGTTCTTGAAGATCCACATCCTTTCATAGTATATAAGTGTAAATGCAAACCTTACCTCATTGAATTGATTTTATGAGATTGAGTTAGACTTAAAATTTATTTTGTAATATATTTTTATACGAATTTTTTTTATAAACAATTAGTAAATTATTATTTTTGTAATAATATATAATGAGAATATCTTTATTTAACACATTATTTTTCAGTTATATTTTTAATCATACTTTAAAATTACAATATAAAAGGCACTAATTTAAAAAAACAAACAAACTAAGAGAGACTTTGAATGAAATAACTCCTACTTTAAAATCATAACACAAAATTTATAATAAAAGATATAGTATTAAAAAAATAACGTAAGAGAGAAGTCAAGGTAACTCCCTCTAAAAATGTTTAATCTTATATAATTTATCTCACATAACTTCAATATAATGTATTTAATAATTTTATAGTTATAAAATAAAGAAAATCATACTAAATAAAATAATATATTTAGTAAGTGTTTTTAATATAATTTATTTTAAAATATTGTTTTTAAAATGTTACAAGTATGGTGTGCTTTGAGACAGAATTCACCGTTTGAATCCTCCATTTTCAGGACTCCACAGAGACACCCCTGCAGTAGCTTCCAAAATTCCAATTAATTTTGCCATTATAAGTGTTTTTGACCGTTACTATTCAGAGGGCAGCCAAACACGTCACAACAAAGACAAAACTTAGTGGACCCCATGTCATGCTCCATCTTCCTCTTCCCAATGTCACTAAACGGCTACTTTCTACTCTCCACTACCTTAAATACCACACAATCAAAGGTTCTTCTGCTTCACTCCAAATCTCTCATTCCATTTTCACCATCTTTCTTATTCTCTTCCTTTCTTTTCTCTCTAACTCTGAGATTCAAAAGGGTTTAGTAATAAGAAATTATGGCTGCTTATTCTTCAGTATCTGCCTCTCTTTTGCTCATCTTCTTCCTCCTCTTTGGTCTCTCTGTAGCCAGGGAAATACTGGTTGGAGGTAAGACTGATGCTTGGAGGATTCCAGCCTCTGAATCAGACTCACTTAACCAATGGGCACAAAGATCTCGTTTCCAAGTTGGGGACTCTCTTGGTAACTATCTGCTACCTTCATTTCCCAATCGTTTTCCTTTTACCTTTTCTTGATGCTATTTCTACCATTATATGTTTTCAGCACGTAGCTTAAATTGTAAACATTTGCTGTTGCATGTTCTTAATTCAAATCATTACTTAGGTTTTTAATAAAATCAAAAGTCAGTCATCAAAGTAATGACTGACTTTTGGTTTTCTATTTTGTATGGTTGGTGAATTTTCTGTAAGGAGGGGTAAAATTCACCGATTTTAACCAAGATCATTTTTTGGGTTGATTTGTGTGAACTGAAAGAATTGATCACACTAGCAACCATAAAAAAAAAGATTTTTTATGCTTTGAATCAAAATAGGGTATGATTTTTGTGTTATAACAATCAATTTTTTAAATAACTTTTAAACTTAAAGGATGTAGAATACTTTTAAAACGTGCTTTTCATTTCTAGAGTGACACGTAGACTATGCGTCTAAAGTTTTGTAATGTGAGGAATTCCTAATCCTTTGACACATTCATAAAAATTGTGTGCTCAGTTTGGAAATATGATGGTGGGAAAGACTCAGTTTTGGAAGTGAGCAAAGAGGACTACGCAAACTGCAGCATCTCAAACCCATTAAAGGTGTACAGTGATGGAACCACCAAGGTGAAACTTGACCATCCTGGGCCATTCTACTTCATCAGTGGGGCAAAGGGCCACTGTGAGAAGGGTCAGAAGCTTGTTGTGGTAGTTTTGACTCCAAGGGGAAGGTCCAGTGGCGTTGTTTCTTCACCAGCACCTGCTCCTGCACCTTCTTCTGCTGAGTTTGAAGGTCCTGCTGTTGCTCCTGCACCTCTTAGCAGTGCCACTGTTTTGCATGGGGGCATTGTGATGGTGGCCCTGGGAATGGTTGCTATGTGGGGGTTTTCTATGTGAAAATTGGTTGATCTCTTTATTTGGATGTTATGTTGGTGTTACCTAAATATAGTGTGTGTGGGATGAGACAGTCACAGTGAGGTGATTGTCAAGTGGTGTTAATTTTTTGTAGGGAATATATGATTAATTTTTTTAATATGTTCTGCTAGTTTCCGATTTTCCAGTGTTTCAGCAAAAAAATTATTTGGACAATTTATTTTTGCTGTGGTACATTCAAAATAACGTGGCATGAAAATAGAAGAGAAGTTGAAAATGGAAGAGCAAGCTGGTAAAATATGAAAATTTCAAAATCTGGCTGTTGCACATTTTGGAATTGTAAAATCCAACATTTAGAATGTAGTTAAATGGCGATTGGAACTGTAGATGCACTGTTAAAGCATGCATCACTTGCCTCTTGAAGGAGTGTCACAAAGAATTGGAAAGAAACTCATCCAAAAGTCTCTTCAAGGGGTATATGTCACCAAGAATTGATAACCAAAAGTCTCCATAAACACAGCTCCATATATTCTCACATATACTGCACAAACAAAGCAAAAGTCATAACAGTAATGAAAATTCATGTTATATGATTTAGTCATCTATTTTACAACCACTTAATATAGATTTGCGTCTTTTCTTTATTAAGTGGAAATATTGAATTATGGTTTATATTAAGTTAAAACATTTAATATATATGTTATTAATAATAACTTTTTTAAATGAGCAAGTTGAATTCACAAGTCACACTCTAAAGTTTAACAACTTTGAATAAAAGTGAATTTCAGTTAAAAAATGTAATGTTACTCTTAATGTAATATTACAATAATTCAATATTTTTCACTTTCACTTCATAATAAAAAATAAGCAAATCACAGTAATAATGTATTACTAGTGCCTGACTGTTTTTAATTGCTTTAAAACCATAACTTAATTTTCACACTTTCTAGTTTTGGTGCAGATTGTTCAAATTGAGTAGAATTATGAGTAGCCAAGGGGAGCCTATTATTAGCATTTATTATTTTACTGTCTCAATTACATGAGGAGTGCATCCCCTAAAATTAATGATTTATCGGTATTCTCAAAAAAACCAAGGGCATAAAGAGATGCATATAAGAATGTAGAAAGTAAAATACTCAAATTTCACCCCCTAATGAACAATTACTTGTCATCAAATAAAACGCTTCTTTGAAATCCTAAATATTTGTCTTTTTACAGGAACTAATTCTCATATTATCATATGAACAACTTTTCAAACTCTAGAGTTAACTCGTAAATCCTTACGAGTTTAAGAGTCAGGTGAAGGTTGGCGAGTAAACTCAGAAGTAAACTCGAAATTGACTCGATCAAACTCAGTCAAACTTGCGAGTTTAAGGTCGAGTCAGCGAGTTGCGTAAAATGGGCCCAAAACGGTGTGTTTCTTTATGATTAGGTTAGATTTTTTAGGATCTTACTGCTCGTCGCACCGCACTGCGCCGCACTACTCCTCGCCTCGCCACGATCCTCGTCGCATTGCGCCGTTCGCGAAACACTTCGATAGGTAAGTCTTGCTGCTGCGTTGAGGACAAATTGGGACAGATTGGGTTAGTGTTTTTAAAATTAGGTTTGAGCTTTTAAAAATGGGTTGGGGTTTTTTTGTTCATTGGGTTTGGTGCAGATTTTTGGGTATCCTGCAGTTTTTTTACTACTTTGGACAAATTAAATTGGATTTTTGTTTAATTTTAGGGCAGATTGGCTAATTGATTGTTTTTTTTAGAGTTAGATGATTTTCTTTGAGAATTAGATGAATGAGACTTTTAAATTATAACATTTGTGTTGTTTTAGTTATTTTATTGGTGTATGAACTTGTTTATTTCAATATTATGAATTTGGTATCTTGAATTATTATTTTTTGTTAAATTTTTTATGCGAAGTAGACTCTTACGAGTCTACAAGTTGGATTTACGAGTCGAGTTTACTGGACTCCCACGAGTGATTTAGGGTTTAGGAATACTTGGATTACTAATGAATAAAATAATAAATGAACGAATTAATTATTTCATACTTTCTTTTCTTCATATCCATAGACAAACAAACTTTACTTAAATGTGAAACAAATACTTTACACATAAGTACTAGGAATCATCTTTCCTTCAGTCACATTAATTACTCTAAGTTGTAAATCACAGAATAATCTCCAAATATACAGGGAACGAAATTCTAGTCAAAATTATTGAGGAAACTGTTAGAACATAATGACTGGTTTCAAATGCAAATATCATACAAACTTTTATTCTTCTTCCACATTCAAATATCATACAATCTATGATTTTGGTAACCGTTCCTCTACTTCAAAAGTATAAGATTATGAAATGATGCCATAAAACCCTTGATCTCATTGAACATTTTTTAATTGTTCAAATGAATCCACCTTGGACATCGTTAGTGGTTTGAGATATGCATAATTACTTGTAAGATAGTATAGGTTTACATTATTCAACATCAACATTTTTAACAAGGTTTACTTTCTTATTTAGTAGTATTTAAAAAACATGCGTCCACCCACTTCATCCAATGTCAAGAACTATGACTACTAAACCCCAGTGTTAGCTGGGTTGGTACTATTCTGCATGAAACCTCAAAAAATGTTTAAAAGTTGAACCATACATGCAACTTGAGAAAAAATAGACACATGTTGCATCTGTTACACTACTTACTAACAGTTCAAAAACAAGGTTAAGTTGTATTCCAAATTACCCTGTGTTTCTCTGAAAACTAGTACATTTTAAAATTGATATTACCAATTTTTTGCATCCAAAAATTTACATATGCTTTACAGTAAATCCAAGTCGATCATGAGAATGATCTACACATATGAAGACGTTTGAAAAACTAAATATCTAACTTCAACTATTAAATATCAGTAAAAGTATAAGGGCACTCCAATAATTAACTGCAACAAACAAATATTTCAAGCTGTTGGTTAAAATATAGTGGATCCAGTAGTGCATATACAAACATCCAAAAACCAGCTAATGTGAGTGTTGGTTCAAAATTCCTTATTCTACTGACAGAAAGTCAATTCTTAATACCATTAATCACAATGCAGTTACTCCAATAAAATATATAAAATTTGGGAGCCAACAAAGTTGCAAAGTAACAAGGAAATCATAGAAATTCCACCAGGAAAACTAAGGTGCAAGTACCTCGTCATCATCATCATCTGAAATGTCAATTACTACTGTTCCCTTAACATTTTCAGTATCATAACCGAGATGTTCCTCCTTTACTTTCTCCAGGGATTCCATATGATCAATTTGAACAGATGGCTCTTCAGAAGATGGATACTTCCTCTTTTGACCAGCCCGTTCCTCATAGTTCATCTCTGGTCCCTCCCCTCCATTTATGTTCCTCATGTCTTGCTCCTGTGCTGCAAGAAACAACCACTTCTTCACAGACAGACATGAGATTCAAAATGAAAGACACACGCAAGGCGAGATAAGGAGTGTTAGAAAAGAGACTATTCAAAAGCCAAATCCTCCATTGCAATCACTGTTTTTATAAGTACAACAAAATTAAGGGGAATATGCTATAAACTGGTTTTATCTTTGCAATAGTTCTAACAAACCTCGATAGAATAGACTTTGATCTCATACTAAAAAAAATGAGTTTAGGCCTAACTTACAAATTGGTTTTATGTCTGGTGGATGTAGACTCTAGGAAAGTTAATACAACCAAATTCTAAAATCAGACAGCTGGAACAAAGAAAACAACCCTGCTAACAAAACCTTAAACCCCCAAAAATGAAAGGCATGTTCTCAAATCAATCCAGAATGGACCACTCGTTCTCAACCTGAAAACTAAACAAATTGCTAACACCACATGAGGTACCTTCACTCAACCGAGCAAGGCGCTCCAGTTTCTTCTGCAACACATTTATCTTGTCCTGGGGAACAGAAAAGCAAAATCATAAACCGAGCAACACAGCGCAAAACACAACACCAAAGGCCGATACTTGAACAACAAAAGCACCATGCAACACAATCTAAAACATGCCAAGAAGACCAATTACAGAAAAAAAAAACTCACAAGCTCGGATTTCACAGGATGGTCATTTGGGTTAACCCCTCTGCACCTCAACTTCACTGAACACAAAAAGGAAAAAAAGAGAAAAACACTGAATTGAAGAGGAATAGCAAAAAGGGGTGTGCGATTATTGTTTTGAGGGAAGAAAAGAGCAGACATGAGAAGAGGGTGGAAGCGAGTTTGGCGAGGGAGAAGAGTGAGTGAGCACGTTCGAGAAGTGGCAATTGAGCGAGAAGATCAGGGTCAGAGAGAGAGAGAAATTGCGGTAACTCAGTCTCCAGCTGTTGAAGGCTTCCCAAAGTGCGGTTCAGAGTCTCTATCATTGCTTCAGGTACTTCTACGCCATCAATTTCGCTTCCTTTCACCATTTTTTTCTCTCTTCAACAGTTTCTTCTACCCATGGAGCCACAGAAGAAAGAAGATGAAATACAAATATTAATCTCCTTATTTTCTTTCTTTCTCAATCTTAACAAAACCAGTGTTTTTTAATTAAATATAAATGAATTTATCTTTGGTTTAAATCATAAATTGAAAGAAAAAAGAATAAAAAGCGTAGAAGAGACGTAAATTGTGACAATATAAAATTATAAAATATAAGAATAAAATTTTGATGTCCTGTGAATATTAAAATACTTCGACTTTAAATATATTAATTAAGATCATAATAAATGTAACAAGTAAGAGTTTTAATGTCAACTATATTCTGTTTTCTTTTTTCATTTTATAAGAATCACTATTCTATTGAAGATTTTAACTTGTTACATCTAATTTTAAAATAAATAAATAGAAGATTTGCTATGAAAAACCTTTTTTAAGTCTACAACGAATAAATGTTTGACTATATTTTTCCAATGAATCACTTTAATTTTTCTAAGATATTCTAACAAATACAACTTTTTCATTTCTTTTAATTCTATGAACAAATTGTGGTACATTCATCTAATATCCAAAAAAAAATGAGAAAATGTTGAATGGCTTATTGAATAAAACAAGTAACGCGCGTCATGCTTAATTTGTCTATCATTTCATTTAAGTATTTTTATAAAAAATCACCTCATTAAAATAAGTATTTATTAATTAATTATAAATTTTATTATATAATTTTATAAAATAGTAAATTTATGTTTATGATGGTAATGTGAACCGAAATCTTTGAGAAGAAAGGATATGGTAAAAAAATTATATGTTTTCACGTATAATTTTTAAAACATGATAACAATTTATTATTAAATATCATAATAGAGGTAGGCTTAAGTCAAATAGGCCTTTAAATGAGTATATAAACTATTGTATTTTCTAATGTTGGATGTTTCTACTGGTGGATGGCTAACAAGCATAATTTGAAGATGAATGATATTAGTTGATGATTTACTTTATAAAAGAGTATAGTCTTTTTTTCGAGCTCGTGAGCTCTTTGAGGATGGACTCTAACTGGATTGTTGAGGAGCAAATGAAGGTTCACCTGTATAAGACTCTTAGTCACTCAAGTCAGTAAGAGCTTAAAGTAATAATAATAATGAAAAATAAGAATTGAGTGAGTACTTCTTTTGATGTTGATGAGTATTTATAAACTTATAAGCATCTACATAAATATATTTGCTTATTGAAAACTTGATTATTGACTTTCGGTTCTAAATTTCAATCGTTGAGTTTTTAAGTACCAAACTACTAGATTCAACTTCAATATTCATAACAATCATAGTATACGTTAAACCCAAGTTTCTTGAAAGTGGATAGGTACGACATCCATATTCTCTATTTTTTTTTAAAAATAAATAGATAGATATGATTCATTAAGAATAAACATAACTAATAACAATTTTTTTTTTAGAAAATGATATAAATCAACAATTTGCATCCAACTTTTATCTAATCCCATCTATTAAAGAAAAATATTATATTAACGATACTTGTATAGACAAAGTAGGTCTAGATAGTATCTAGAACTGGTTGTAGAATTCTAATGTGTTAGTTGTCTCCTCATTCCTTTCTTCAATTCTCCTCCTTTAATTGTTGGTGCTCGATCGAGGTTGACCTGAAAAAAGTACTTCGACGACGATTAAGACTTCGTGTAAAGAGTGTAAGTGAAAACTGATTAAAGCTTCCATATCCTCTATGTTTCTCTCCTTCAGATCGAATAATTCTTTTCTATGTTCAAACAATATTGTTGCTTTCTTAGATGCTTTACTTGCACTTCTGATAATTGTTGTTGCTAGCCATTTGACATGCCTCTTGTTGATACCGTATGGTATGTGAAAGTTCAATTTAGTTTCGGATGGACACCAAATGCTCTTAAAAGGACCAGAGTCTTCACTCTTGCTTTCTAGCTTTTTATCTTCAAGATGTTCTCATTTTTTTCCTTTTATCCTAGATATACCCTTCTAACATTTGTTTGATGGGTATGTATGCCTATGAATACATTTCTACACTCAAATTAGCTTAGATTTAGGTATAGAAATAAAAACATACTCAATGAAAAATACATAGATTGAAAATTAATCTTAATAGCTCTTTAATGGATTTTTACCTAAATAAGTCTAGGCTAATTGGGCAGGTTGCTCTTATACATAATTAGTGTTTAATTATTTGGTTGTTTAATATAGATTAATTTAAAGGATTGAGATGTTATCTTCTAGACCAATAAACAATACACCAAAAACACTTATTGAAATTTATAACTCTATCACCAATATCCCACTACGACAAAATACAATTACAAAAAGAATAAAGAAAAACAAGTACAAACTTCAATCGTATGTTAATTTATATGGTATAAAAAATATAATCAAGAAAAAACACCAAATAAAGTAATTTATTCAATTAAAGAAGCCATTAAAAATATATTTAAAATATAAAATCCTGCTAAAAAACATGTCTAACATACTTAAGGAAAAAAAATCACAAAAAATATTGTTACTATATTAGCCACAAACAACAACTTTAAACATATTAGTTTCTATAACAATAATAATGGAAATTAGTTTTTAGTCTCATCTAATTTTCATCGTTAGACATTTATTTAAATATTATGCACTTGACATTATTTTTAAATTAAAATGTTATTATCAGTTACAAACTATTCATTCAAGTAATCTTAAAAAAATTCATTTTTGAGTAATTAATTAACTATTAATACATTTAAAAACAATAACTAACTTTTAATAATACATATTATTTTCTATTAATATTTAAAAATTATAAAATAAAGAGTTGTATTTTAAATAGTTTATACCCTCTTAACCTATCAAAACATTTTTTAAAAACAATTTAAAAAAAAACAATATAAAATTCTAAATTTTAAAAGAATAATACTTTAAATATAATGATTATCTAATAATATTATCTCAACTAACACTAACTTAAATAAGAATAAATTATTTAAAATTAATTCTATTTCAACAAAATGAAATTTGAATTGCTTAGTAATATAATAAAATTCACATTTTAACTTTCAAAAACGTAGAAAATAATTCAGAATTGTTGTTAAAAAGTGTACACAACCACTTTTTCATTCCATGACACTTTCTTCTTTTTACTTCTGTTTTCATCAATCGACAAGTTCACATGCACTGACTTGTCCACCATTTCCTCCTCTCTATCATTGCTTTCTTCCTGCAAGTTACTCTGCATCAAACAATTTCAAACACAATTAATTTCTTTTTTCCATTCAAATAAACTCAGAACATTTGTATTCTTGGTTATTAGTATGTTATAGAGAAAAATGAAATAAATAACACACTTTGTAAATTATTATTATTATTGACTATAATTTATTAGGAAATATAAATTAAATTTTCCACTCACTTTTTGCTAAATAAAATTTACTATTTGATAGTTTTTCACAAAGTTTAATTAACAGTAAAAATACGTTAAGATTTCTTTTATAAAAAATGTAATTTTAATACTTACTTTACTTTTTTTTTGCATTGAAAACAAAAAATTGATCTTTTAAGCAGTGACAATACCTCAGCAACAATGGGCACATGATGAACATGTTCTTCATTTTGGGTATCTGTAGCTATGAGTGGTGTGGTGAAATAGTTATGCTTTTGTCTCAAAAATCTGAAATCAGAAAACATTGGTCACAACATTGTGAAATAAAATATAAGAGGTGACAAGGAAGGATTCATACCCAACTTCATGTACAAGTATCTCTCTCTTATGCTTTTCTACTTGCACTTTCCTTCTCTTGGAAACACACTCCTGTAACATTGTCATAATCTTTTTTTAGCAAACATCCTTTGAAATTAATATTTCTAATTGTATAAGACAAAAATATTCAATGCCACTTAAACATGATAGATTTGTCAATGTTTTACTGTTTTATACACTTTAGAGTAAGTTTGATATTTTGAAAAGTTTTTAATTCGATAATTTGAAATTGTAGTAAAAATCTTATATTATGTTCCTATAGTCTCATATCGCTCAAGAGTAAAAATGTGTCTCAAGTTCTTTATCTAGGAGAACATCACTTCTCTTAGATCTCAATTGGGGGGCTTGGTTCGGTACTGCCAATATAGTCTTATTTTGTTAAGGAGTCAAGAATAGTTTATAAACTCCTTCCTCATTTAAGGATAAAATCGTGACGGAGCACCAACCTTCAAAATGGACAATACTTTGGATACCGTGATTGATCCTAGTAATATTGATCCTAATAATATTATCTCACGTACTTGAGATTGAAATACATTACAATTAAAATATAAATCAATTCATAGTATGTAAACAAGTTAAATTTTTCCAATCAAAATGTTACTAAAACTTTTAGGGTCGGTTTGTTTCAAGGGAAGTACTGTTCACAAGGATGAAAGTACAGTGATATCCCATATTTGGATCAAGTGATGTACGCGAAAGTGTGAGGAAGGATGTTCACATGAATAGTGAAAATCATATTTCTTCTATATGCAGAGATTGTTGTGGAAAGACACGTCAGCATTGGTGATTTTCCCAATTTACTCCAAATTTTGTTTGACATGCCGAAAACAAAGAAAAAAATAAATGGGACAAGAAAACAAATAAAAAATAAAGATAAAATCATATTACAAAACAAACAACCTCACTTTTTTCACACTTTCTTCCCACGTCCTCACACATCTACTCCCTCAAATCCTCACACATCCACTCCTCAATCCAAATATACGTTGCAATAAATTAAAGATTTTAATAAAAATAATAAATTACTATTCCAAGAATTATGATTTTTTGGTATAAAAATAAGAAACAATTCTAACCTTTTGTATCTGTAAATAATCTTCCAATAGTAAATTGTATTCAAGAGTGCTCTTCCCATATTCACTGTAGTTACTAGCTTCACTACTCCTTTCCATGTTCCCCTTAATTATGAGTTTTCAAATCTAGAGGAATCAACTTTCTATGAAAAAATTTCTCACAACCTTCTTCACTTCTTTTTGCTTAAAAAATCTGCATTGATAAGGTTTGAACCCAAGAATTAAAATTTGAATTGAGAAAAAAAAAGGGATAAAAAAAATACATGAATAGTACAATGATCATTACCTTGACGAAGAAGAAGAGGGTCCTTTGTGCTACATACTTGAGTGAAGAACGATTTTGTGTTGCTTTGATGAAAGTAAAAAACTTAAATAGATAATTGAAATCATATTGAAGATAAGAGATAAAAAAAAAAGATAACGAATTTTAGTATGGATTTTGTAATTCTTGATTTGATTTTCTGTTTCTTTCAATAAAATAAAAAATAAAATAAGTTTAGTGTATTTTTTGAAAGTTTGTAATTAACTGTAGAGAGAGAATGAAAATAAAGGAAAGAGAAAAAGAGGTAGGTATATATATATACATTATATTATATATTCTAATGAATTCTTTTTTATAATATCTTTCAATAATTTTGATTGAAGATTATATTATGGAGAGAAAAATTAAGGTGATAAATGTTGTTGTTGATGAAGTTTGAATTCAAATTTTAAACGTGTTGGATATTTGAAAATATTTTTTTATTTTATAATAACTATCTAACTCAATTTAAATAAGATTGTTTGGTGTTGATATACTATATATATATATATATATATATATATATATAATGTAAATTTTCCCTATCTTTTTCTAATTAATTTGTTTTTTCTTAATGTTATTATTATTATGCAGACAAATAGAATAATAAACTATAATTTTAAAATATAAAGATATCACTTTAAATTACATTTATCCACCATATAAAAAAATTATTAAATAAAATATAATTATTTATTATATTGACTAAATTAGATCTATTTTAAAAATTAAAAAATATTAATATTTAAAATAGTTTTTATTACTAGTAAAATTTATAAATTAGTTTCAAAATTAATATTTTAAAATAATTATTTTGTTTTTAAATTTAGCTAATGATTTATAAAAGCTGATGAAAGAAAAATACTAATATTAGAAAGACAAATATTTTTAGTTTAATAGATTAAAATACACAAGCTTGACAATGAGATTCTCAATTACATATTTTTAATATTTTTTCTCATTTTCTTTGAATGTGTATTTTGCACAATTATGGTAACTACTAAACAAGTATATTATTTGAATAATTTCAAACTATCTTTCTTTATTCTGTTATCTATATTTAACTGGTTATCTACAATCTTTTTATATTTTGCTCTAAATTGAATAAATAACAATTTAAACTGTTTATTATAAATCCAAAATATAATTAACGTGTTTTAAGATATTTTTTTTTTACAAATTGTAGTTACAACATATATAATTTAAATATTATTTAAAAAATAATAATTAATGTGTAAAAAAAATACCCTGTACAATGTACAAACTAAATCACTAGTTTACAAGAAAATAGATCGATAAAAATTTCTTATCTGCTTCAATAATTCATTTATATAAACTAGAATAACCATCTTGAATAGATAATTCTTTTGAGCAATTCTTCAACGAATACATTTTTAGAGAATTTTCTTCAATCACACTCTCAAAAATTTTCCTAAAAAAAAAAATTGGTTTCTAAATTAGTTTCTATTATTTTTAAATAGTTTCTAAATTGATATCTAATTAACAACTAAGATTTTAACTACCAATTATTTAATTTCTAAATTTGGTAGAAAAAACTTGATTGCTAATTAGATATCAATTTAGAAACTATTTAACAATAATAGAAAATAATAGAAACTAATTTAGAAACCAATTTTTTTTTTAGTTTCTAAAATGGTCTCTATTTTAGTTACTATTGCAACTAATTATTTTGGTTTCTACAAATTGGTTTCTATTTCATAAGTTTCTTAGTATAGTCTCTTCTATTTCTTTCTATTTTTTTTAATTCTAAATTGAATCTAACATTTCTTAAAAACTAGTAGTAAAAAATAGGTTAAATTTTTTTCTTACATTTATTTACAAAATTCACTTTGATCTTTCGTTTTATAAAAATTAAAGGCAAATTAATGAAAATAATGCATATGTAAATATTTTTGTAAAGTAATAAAAAATAGTTATCAAAATAGAATAACGGGTACATTATCAAAACCCTAAAGATAAAATTGTAAAAAAATACACATAAAAAAATAGTTATGAAATTGTTATTTTTTTATATGTTAGTATAGATAAACAAAAAATGACATAATTTTACTATTTCAAGGCATGAGTTAACCTATATATAAAACATCTCACACCACTTCCAATCAAAAATCTTAAAATATTATATTTATGGTTTCTTTATTTATTGTTAATTTCATTCATCTTCACTCGTGAAATTTCTAATTTCACACTTGAATTCTTCAAAAGAAATTATTAACATTGTTGTAAAAAAATCATTTTAACAAATAAATTAACTTAACTAGAAAGCTTTTATAATAAAAATAAAAATAATAATTTTTTTTTCATGCCTTATTTAAAACTAAATTAAAAACTAATACCCTAAAGTAAGATCGATCTTTCATAGTAATCCTTTGTAACAGAGTTATTTTACACCAACTTTAAATTTATAAGATTATCTCCAATACAATAGTCCTATTATGAGATTTTATTTTACTTTAGAAAAATATGGGTTTGATAACCCTTTCACATTAAGGTAATAATAGTAGTAACATTTAAATTTACAAAAATGATATTTTGACAAATAATTAATAAATAGTTGTCAAGTAGTATTATAAATAATATTATCAGTATAACACTCATTTTTATTTATGTAATATCATTATATCAAATCATTTATAATATTTATTTTTGCAAGTTTTGTTTCAATGCAAAAATCTTATAAGACTCCATTTTTTTTATTAAGACTTCTACTTTTTAAACTTTAAAAAATAAGTTTTATTCTTATAATCAGTATTACTCATGCATTTGAAAATGATCATCTAAATAATATCTTTATCTCAATTTGTTTATATTCCTAAGTACAAAATTAAGCACCAAATGAATTTTATTGATTTTTTGTAATTTTAAAAAAGCCCTCATTCAACCCTTCTCTCTTAATGGTCAGACAAAACCATAAATCAGTTTCAGACTCACTGGTAAGACATTCACATAATAAGGTCATTTACTGAGATATATATACAATATACTAAGTTGAGACCTAAACTAAACATCACAAAATGCCTGAAATTGGTGCTAATATATAGCTATAAACACTAACATTTGGAGCTGCTCATTGAATAAGCAACACAAACTCTATCAGCAAAAAGTAAACACAAAAGGTGAAGATGTCAATCTAGATTCATTCTAAGCAGAAAGGAGTAGTCCACACTATACAATACATGTGTGTAGTGTTGTTGTCCAAAACCTGCTAAATTTAACTGCTCTCAATTCTCAGTTCAGATAAATGTAACTTATTCATTTGAAGATGATTGTTCTTGTGTTGGTGCAGTGAACTGGGCCAGTTTTTTGAACTGCACTAAAATCATGGTCATGTTATCACATCCATCACCAAAAGCTATCGTTGGTGACAAACATCGATCAAGTACTCTTTCACAAACCGCAGAAAGTTTAGTTTCCTGTGAGACAAAATGGTATAATGTCAAAACATCTGTTTCATGGATCAGTTCAAACCACATTGGTATAATAACTTGGATCATTAACCAAATAGACACACCACTTGAATAGAAAATTCAAAATCTGCATACTGTTACATATCGAAACCAACACAAGAAAACTAGAGTAAACAACACAACATTGGAAAGAAAAGTATATGTATTATTTCTGATGAAGATGATCAATTAGAGAACATGGGTACTGTATTGGCAGCAGAGGAACCACAAATGTTTGTTAATGCTGTAACAGGTGTTGCTAGTTTTTGCACTGTGAGGATTGCAGGGTACTATAAAAAAAATGCCCTTGCATATCCTTATAGATAGTGGCAACACACAATTTCTTGGATATCCATGTAGCCAAGAAGTAGAGTTGCAAGATTGACAAAATGAATGCTTTAAATGTTGTGGTGGCAGTTGGATCAAGCTTAAAATTTCTTCTGTAGTGAAAGATTTTACTATTCAGCAGACTACATTTGAGTATGACATATTATTAGGAAGTGAATTTTAAGCCTAACTCAACCTCATAAAATCAGCTTATAAGGTAAGGTTTGCACCCACTTATATACAATTAAATGTCCTACTTCTCTAGTCGGTGTGAGATCTCTAACACATATCATTAATTCCTTTAAGCTGTTGTGATTTGGTTTCTTCTTCTACTAGGGTGAAAACGGTTAAGAAACAACAAGTTCTTGACCATAGCATACTATTCATTCATTCATTTATGTAACGTGATCCTCTCTTAATAAGGTTCCCTTTCATATATGTTCTTCAAGTACCTCCTATTCCTAGAACTAAGAAAAATTCACATAAGGATTATTTCACATGATGTTTTAATTTCAAGTAAAATATAAGTATTTATTGATCAGCACAGAAAAAGAAAACATAGGGTCCATAGCTCAGTGGTAGAGCATTTGACTGCAGATCAAGAGGTCACCGGTTCGAACCCGGTTGGGCCCTTTTATTTTTTAATTTTTATTTAATAATACTATAGTTATACATGATCACTTTAAGTATAGGTAATAAAGGAATTTAGTTTTAAGTTTGCAAAATAACATCAAGATTTTAATCATCAACTC
>Ga0123342_1000132_pt1 | contig 92469 bp, 60 predicted proteins | sample Turbeawhitnodule_FD_89960 | JGI IMG/M metagenome (GOLD analysis project Ga0123342, IMG submission 89960) | Root nodule microbial communities of legume samples collected from Mexico - Turtle bean Mexico white nodule | ecosystem: Host-associated > Plants > Roots > Nodule | place: Mexico: Nepantla...
AACAAGAACCAATGACAAACTATTGATTAGAAACATTCAATAGCAACATTTGACCGATTGAAAATCAAGAACAAGAAACAAAACATGTTTTAGAGTTTTTGATATAGAATGGGTATGGAAGAAAGATGAAGAGTTGAAGAAACTTATGTGGTTGAAGACAATGGGAGTGATTACGCCACTTGGATGGTGGAAGGCTCCAAGATGAGTGAGAGTACCGCCACTTGAGGATTCCCAAAACCCACAAGATAAGACAAAGAGAAGGAGAGCAAGTCTCACAAAGAAACCACTCAAATTCTAGAGAGTAACCTCACTTTCAATTTCAATATTCAACTTTCAACTTGTCTTTACAAAAGCCAAGCTCCTCCTTATATAGTAATAGAGGGTCGATCATTCAAAAGGAAAAAGGACAATGAAAAGGCATGGGAAGGCAAAGGCACATGCAAATGCCGCCCAACAAGTCTCAAGCTTCCAAAAGTGACTTTTGGAACTACTCTTCCTAAGTCCTATGCTCCTTTCCTTTATTTTCTATTTTAAAACTATTTTAAAAATATTACAAAAAGATATTAATTAAGCTTGAGCCTCATCCTTTGAGAAAACTAATAAGAAGAACTTTAAATGCTTTGGGTCTTGTCCATTTCTTCTATTGATAAAGTCTTTATTTGCTTGTTGAGATGACCCTTCAAGTTTAGCATCCTTAGTCATCTTCATGTATTTTTGATTCACATCAGAACTCATATCCTAGACCCATTTTGTCAAATTATGCTACCAGAAGAGGTGTTAGACAAGACAATAACAAGCTTAGATGTAACAAAAATGACTCCTCAAGGGAATAAAGACTACCTTCCCTGGATCTTTACATCACAACAACGTCATTCCCCCTGTTTTGCATCACTCTCCTCACAACACTTATGACCCTTCAAATCAAAGACTTTAGTGAATATAAGTTTTTTCTTCAACTTTGAAACACACTCACAACACCTATAACTTCATATTTATTACTACAAACAGATATATAATTCTTCAAGTCTGAGACATAACAAACATTAGTCAATATATGAATAATTTTATCATACATCTTTATCCGTATAGAGCAGAGCCTATAGCATATGCTTTGCAAAATATGTCACTGGCCATAAAAATGTTACCACTTTAATAAGCCCATCAAGCATGGTAACCTAAATAACATCCTTTTCAATAAAAGAGTTGTTACAAATTAACTTTGTCATAAAGGGATCCTCTAGCTTCAACTACAACACTGCAAAAGTCTTATTCTTTACAACCTTAAAAAAGACCTCATTTTACAACTATAGCAAAATTATCCTATAAGTCCTTTTCTCCATCACCTCTAGAGCAGACCTCTTTCTATGTATGGTTTATCTTCAAAAACTGCCTTATTTGACAATGATAACAAAATCATCATATAATTTGGTTTCTCCATCTTCTTCATAACATGCCTCTCTATGTGATTTATATTCAAAAAAAGTCCATATACCCTTTGTTCCTTGAGTAAATCTCTCATATTGATTCTCCATGTCTTGAATTGTTCTTCTCATTGAAATATTTTCAATCTGAAATTTATAAAAGCATAAAGCATAATAATTTAGACTTACTTCTTATATCAACTAGAATTAAAACGAAAAATTTTAGAAGAACAAATTTTATTTGATTTTCAATTTTGGTTTGAATTAAAAGACTATAAAATGCAATATCCATAAAATAAAAATAAAAATGTCCAAATTTTTTATTTGGTTAACAACACAAAGGTAAAATATCTCAATAATGCGAAATTTAAAACAAAAAACTTATCTAACCATGCAATTAATCCTAACAACATATTCAAATAGACAAAAGAGAGAAACATAACAAATAGTAACATTTAATGTACTATATGTGATCGAACACCCTTCAGTTCACTACATCCCTTATGTTATTACATTAAGCACAATATGTTGAAGATGGGAAACTTTGATGTGTCAAGTCCTCATGAAGCCTGAAGCTGTGTTGTGTTTTATATTTAGCTTTTGTTATGGGGTTTAGAATCTTTGTAAGATCAATCTTGATTCTCAAACAAAGCTTATTTCAATTTGTTTTAAAGATTAAAGTGTTTTTTCATGCAAAGGGAAAAACAACAGATTAAAGTTTCGAGACAATCGGTTGTTTGTCACTTAGCTGACAAAGAAGTTTTGAAACTGTTTTTTTAAATCACTTAGCTGTCAAAGTCATTCAACCGGTTAAATCGCAGTTTTAACCGATTAAATGTAAGTTTTCATAACAACTTTTTGAAAACTTGTTTTAATTGATTTAGTTGTTCAAATCTGCCTTCAACGGTAGCTTTTCTAGGATTATAAAAATAGTCTTCCTTCAAACGTTTAGAGATTGATGAATAAGAGAAGTTTTATACTCTGATTTGAAATCGATTTGAGAGATTACCAACTGTTTGTGAAAATGCGATTTTCTAAGTTTAGCAAGATTGCTTTTAGGCTTTGCTGTGATTCAAGAACTGATCAATAGGGTTTCTGGTGTACTGTAATTCCAGGTGTTTTCTACCCTTCTATAGTTTCTTGTAATTGTTCATATTACACTCTGTAAAATTGTTGTAAAAACCTGTAAAGTCAGTGTGATTCTGGCTTGAGGTGTTGGCTGTGTGCAAAGAGGGTGAGTAGGCTTTGTGGGATTCAAAGTTACCTCTTTGTGGTGTGTGTTTGTAATATGTGATTGGTTACATAGTGAAATACTCAGTGGTTTGACTGAGGACTGGATGTAGCTATGGAATTGAGTGAACCAGTATAAACCTTGTGTGTAATTCTTTCTATCTTTTCTCTCCATAACTGTTTGATATTTTTCGTTGTCATAAACAATCGGTTAAATCGTCATTTTAACTGATTATAATTCTGATATCAGTTTTTGTTTGTCTATTGGATTGGATTTCTGAATTGCTTTTCTGAGTTGATTATTAAAGATTCATTCTAAGGAAAGTATTTGTGAAAATATTTTATAAACAATTCACCCCCTCTTGTTCTAGCCATCAATCCTAACACAATAAGTCGACCATATTAGACTAACACGATTTATTACCTTCCCTAATATGGCCAAATAACTCGCAGACCCAACTCGACCTTATAAATAGGTTGACCTCACTCGAGCCAAGGTACATACCTAATAACGTTTATTATCACAAACCATCGAATACTAGATACTAACTTAAGCATCAAAGTGTTAGAATATATGGCCTTAAATGAGAGGGTAGGGGGGGTGAATTGTTTAAGAGGGGTTTTTGAAATCTTTTTAATCTTTAACAAAATTCTTTGTATGAATCCAGAACAGAAATCAGGTTAGCCAAGAACAAGATCAATAAAACAGCAAGGCAATAGAAAAACAATCGATTGTTTCTGCGAATTAATCGGTTGTTTATACTAGTAAAAACTAAAAACAGAATGTAAATGAGTTTAAGGGTAAGAGAAAGATACACCAACAGTTCATACTGGTTCACTCCTAAACCAAGAGCTACATCCAGTCCCTAGAAAACCACTGGGTAATCCACTAAGTAATCAAACCAGATTACAACACACAATCCACCAAAACAGTGACCTTTAACCCTTCAAGAAACACACTCACTTTGACAATTCACACACCAAGAGTATTAATCTTAACCACCTCAAGTGCACACAACACTCCTTGGTAACACAACACCAGAAATACAGAAGGTTGAGAAGAGATTACACTTGTTTATAGAACAATTTGAAATCAATACAAAATGCAATCCTATTCCACTCTCTTAGAAAACTCAAAGCTTTGATGTGAATGTTCAAATCTTGAATCAACTCTTTCACAACTGAAAAACTCAAATCTGTTTCTATTTTTTGTTTGAAAACATAAACAAACTATTTATATTTTCCAAAGATTGGTCAAAGCATTTAATGAAGGAGCGTATTCAGTTGGAAATCATTTAAAGTACATTTAACGACCAAAATAGAATTCTGTTAGGATTTTCAAAGAAACAATCGGTTGAAACAACCGATGTTTAGTTTGGCAGTTAAGTCAACCAAACTTAAACAGTTTTCAACCTTTTCAAAAACTCCTAAGAGTAAAACAAGCGGTTGATTCGACAAAACAATAGGTTATTTTTCACTTAGTTTGAAAAACACTTTATTTTAAAAAGGATTTAAAACACATTAGCTTTAGATTCAACAAAGGAGTGGATTACATATAAAACTACCCAGATCCCTCCCAAAACACAACAACAACACAACCTTACATCAAGCACAAAGGATTTGGATTCTTCAAAGCATAATTTAAATTCTTCAAAGCATTTGATCACTCTTGATCAACACAGAGGACCTTTTATAGGTACTCCCACTCTGCCACAAACCAAGATTGAAGACAAAGAACCGAAACCTTATAGGTATCAACACTGATAAGTATTCATCATCAAAGGGACAAGACCTCACGACCCATATGAGAACAATTGGCGCCCACCCAGGGCGAGAAGGACATATAAGACTTTATGGTAAGTACGAGGAGAAAACCTAATGATAACAAGAAAATGGAAAACAAACACATAGTCCTACTATTAGCCTTTCAAAGTGAGATGGTCGAGATGAGGCTAAAAAATGAAGAGGAAATTCTAGCTCTCTCGGAGGAGAATGAAAAGATGAAGAGAAAGTTGGTCGGGGGATCGCAGACACCCTTTAACAATGAATCTAGTCAAGATAGCCTGCCAAAGGTAACCCTTCTGACGTTCCCATCTGCGATGTTTGACCGTTGGAGGCTGACGGTCAGAAGGATGAATCCAAGCCAAACACCTCAACCCACACCTTGGAATAATAGGAGAAGTTCGTGGATACCCCTTTATCAACGAGATAATGGAAGCTAGGTTACCCTTGGCCCCAAGTTGGAAGGGCTAAGTATAGATCGATATGACGAAACAGTCGACCCCAACAGACACAATGATGTTTATACAACATAAATGATTCTATGCATCACAAACGATGTCGTTATATGTCAAGTTTTTCCCACATCTCTAAAGGGTAAAGCATGCAACCAATTCCCTCACCTACCCACATTAACTATTGATTGCTTCAATACACTAGCAACCAAATTTGAAACTCAATTCGCGACGAGTCTACCCCACCATTTGACATCCATTATCTTAGTCAACATTCACTAAGAGAAGGGCAAACCACTTTGAACTTTCACGGAGAAATTCAAAAAGATAACTCTCAACATTCATAACTCGAATCTTGAAGTAACCCTACATCACATGGCACGACTCTGTGACTGAGACCATTCGCTGATAGCTTGTGCAAAAGGCTAGCAGCAGACATAGACGAGTTATTGCGAGAATTCACGAAATTCACGAAATTAGAAGAATTGCGAGAATTCCAAAACAATGCAAAGGCCAAGACAACTACAAATAGAAAAAAAACTAAGAAATATGGGAAACAACATGGCGGGCCCATGATCATAGACCCAGAACCATCCAAATTCTCAAGATACACACCCTAAACACACCAGAGTCATATTCTTGAAAAGGCCCTCAGTTCTGAGCTCATTCTCATTCCCATAAAGGTACCAACTCCTTTGAACGTTGAGACAAGGAAGCAATGATGATACCATCACAATTTTGGCCACTCAATCGAGGAGCTAATACAGGTCAGGAACCTCAAGAAGTTCGTATAAGGTGTCGAACCTCGTGATAGGACTCAATCCCTCATGCAAGAGGAAAGAAATCGATGCCTATCACCGAGATGACAACTATTGTCGGAAGGATGATAGGCCAAGGCAGGCCAAATGACAAAAGATACAAGGGATACACCCTTAATAGGGGTTACATCGTTATTGGAGGTTTTGTAGGAGGCAGAGCATGAACTACTACTTGAAAATGCCATCTCCGAATAGTGTAATCAATAAACTTGGTGGCGTCCACTCCTCGGAGGATGTCGTCGATCATATTTGTGGATGTCGACTTCAAAGGCATCAACCATTGCAAGACGATCCTATGATGGTAATGATCGAGATCGAGCAGTTTGCGGCCATTTGGTTGATCAAGGAAGTTTAGTGGATATTTTGTGTTGGAAACTTTTAAGAAGCTGCAATTATCTGAGGCCAACATCTAGAAACATTATGAGCATATTCTTATATTCTTCAGAGAGATGGCAAACACTAAGGGGTTTATAGACTTGTATACGAAGTTTGGGGAGAGATTGTTGAACATTCACACAATCAAAATCTAATACCTTATTGTTGACATCGACATTTTATGCAATATATGTTGAACAAGATGCTTTGATGCCTCCAAATCTGTGTGGAAGACTTGAAGAACTTGTTGCTATGTATGTGTTGTCTAGTAGTTTTTGACTTGTTAATTCACATCTTGTATTGATCCAAGCTCACTTAACTCTTAATCTCTTTTAAAATAAATGTTTTTTTAAAAGTTGAGAAATTTTAGTCAGTTGTTTTTCAAATCAACCATTTGGAAAAGCTGCTACTCAAAGGTATTAAGGCTAAAACAAGTTTTTCTACCTGTTGAACTGTCGAAACAACTATTTGTTTGACACCTAGTGGTTTTCAAAATATTTTGGAAAAAATTGGCTTTATTTTGTCTTTGTTGTCAAACTGAAACAACTGGTTATTTCAATAAAACAACTGGTTGTTTTTATGAAATATTATTTCAATATGTTGTTTTGGAAAATAATTTGTTGTTTTTATAACAAAATTATGTTAAGTGTTTGAAACTATTTTTAAATGATTCCAACTGCTTTTGAATTATGGTCTAACAATTTTAACAACTTCCTTGAGTCTATATAAAGACTGTTTTATAATCTTTTCAAGCATCTAAGAAAGAAAGTTTATTGAAAACGTTTTCAAGAGAGATCAAGAGCTTTAGATCATCAGTTATGTGTGAAATAGGATTGGGTTTGTAAACTTCTATAATACTGCTTTGAAAAGCTCATGTGTACTCTATTTCCTTTACTTTGAACATTGTATTTTTGTTTAATTTTGTGTAAGGAAGTTTCAGAAAGGGTTTATGAAAACTGTGGTGTTGCCAAGGAGTGGTGTGTTCTCGAGGGGTTCAAGATCACTCTTGGTGTGTGTTTGTAATCTTGCTTTAGTTACTTAGTGAATTCTCAGTGGTTAGCTGATGACTGAATGTAGCTTTTGGTTAAGAGTGAACCAATATAAACTTTTTTGTGTGATTCTCTCTATCTCTTCTCTTATACATTATTTTAATAATTGTTCTTTCTCAGCTAGTATAAACAACCTCTTGTTTCGAGAAAATAATCGGTTGAATTTCTGTAAAGAACTCTAAAACTAAACTTTTATTTAGTTAAGCAGAAAATCAATTGGTTAATTTTTTAGAACTTTTCACTCTACTTTCAAACTTTGAGAAAATTAAATTCCACCCCCTCTTGTTTTGGCCACACATTCTAACAATCATATCCACGCCACATCTCGTCATGAAGTTTCCATTCTCGGTAGACATTGTAACAATCCATGTTGACCAAATGATGACCAGTGAATGCTATGTCACCAATGTCCATATGAAAGGTCTAGCAATGAAGACCATAGACTGTTTGCCAAGTATCATGTATAAGTGCGGTGGAACTTGTAGACGTCAATTCCATAATGAACAACGACTTCCAAAGGGAAGCACAATTATGGAGATAAGAGGTCCATGTCATACCACACCAGAAGATCGAAGATCGTATGCTAGGTATGAGTGCGGTGGAGCTTGTAAGCCTTAATTCCATAATGAACAACTACTTCCAGATGCAACTGGATAAGGAAAGCACAATTATAGAGATAGGAGGTCCAGGTCATACCACGTCAGTGCCAAGACGCCACGCTTAGGCACATCTTTGTCTCCGACCAGGGTCGAGACGTTGGTAAAGATCCTAACGGATAACACCAAATTATTTACATGGGACTACCACAAAAATGTTGGCAATGGACCCAAGCATCATATCCCACTAGCTCACAAACAAATGAAAGGTACACCCTGTGACCCCAATAGAAAAGAAAGTTAGGGAACAAAAAGAGGGAGGTAACAAGGCAAAAGGTCGAAAATTTATTGAAAGTCAGGTTCATCACTATGGAGAAGTACACGATGTGGCTGAAAAATGTAGTAATGGTAAAAAATTGAAGTGAAAAATGACAAATGTGCACTAACTTCAATAAGGCATGCCCAAAAAACATGTACTCGTTGTCGAACATAGACTATCTAGTTGATGGAGTGATCGGGCACAAAATTCTCAACTTCCTTGATGCATATTTTGGCTACAATCAGATTCGAATGCACCTGAGAGACAAGGAGAAAATCATGTTCATGATAAATGACGCCAATTACTTTTATTAGGTAATGGTGTTCAGTTTAAAGAACGCAGAAGACACTTATCAAACACTAATAGACACAATTTTCAAGGGGTTGATTAGATGAAATGTCAAAATGTATGTTGACGTCATGGTAGTTAAGTTTGAATCATACTAGAAGCACGAAAATAACCAAAGAGAAGTATTTAAAGCCCTTAAAAAGTACAACCTCAAACTCAACTTGAAGAAATGCATATTCTACGTCGAAGGGGGAAGTTCTTAGGTTTCATGTTGACCCACAAAAATCGAAGTCAACCCAGACAAATTCCAAGAAATAGTTGAGATGCACAGTCCAGGTGACATCAAAGAAGTTTGGAGGCTTGTTGGCAGACTCACGTCCCTATCCCGCTTCTTACCAAAGTTGGCAAAAAGATGAGGCTGATTATCCACTTGATGAAGAAGAAGTCCAAGTTCAATTGGACAACCTAATGCAAACAGATTTTCTTTGGCATTAAGAACATGTTGGCATTCCCCCTAATAATCCAGAAACCATTGCTCGAATATCCCATCACAGTGTACCTACCAACTTGGCCTTGGTACAAGAAATAAATAAGGAACAAAGACCCGCCTACTTCATCAACCGAGGCCTACAAGGAGTCGAGACAACAAGGCATTTGAGGCCTTACTTCTAGAACCACCAAGTTGTTGTATTAACAAATGATCCAATAAGTAAGGTCCTGTTTAAGCCACACCAGGAAGAATGATCAACTGGTCCATAAAACTATCCTAATTTAACATTAAGTATGAGTTAAAAGGCCTCCATAAAATCTCAATGCTTTGTCGACTTCACGACAAATTTAGGTACACATGCCAAAGAGGTCAACAACACCTAGATGCTACACGTAGACTAATCCTCCAATACTAACCTCAAGATCGCTCTTCAACATGGAAACCCTAAACACAAAAGACTTTACAATAGATAACCACCTATATCGGGGAATTTATCAGTGACCCTTTATAACTAACCTTGTAGACAAAAAATTCTCGACACCTTACCACTATTTGGTATATAGATCAAAGTAGTGGTCCCAACAAAAAAAACCCCTATTTATAGGGAGAAATTCGTGTTACAACTATTCCTCAATAGTTGGATCGTTTACAATACAATAATTACACCCTTTTTCACGTATCCCAATGAAACATCACATCATTACTTATATAACACAAAACAAAGGACCTTCTAGAACATCTCACACCTAGGCACCTGAGCTTGAAGACATCTAGTCAAAATACTTTACAAAGCTTTACATTTTTCAAGTGTGGAAGCAAAATGTATTGTACATGGTCAAACACCATTCAGTCCACCACATCCCTTATTATTATACTAAACTCGATAATTCGACCATGTCAAACTAACACAATTAATTAACAGAAGGACCTTCGCTAATAGGGTGCAATAACTTACACTATAAATAGGTTGACCTCACTTGAACTAGGACACACAATTAATAACATTTATTATCCCCAAATATATTGTGCAAAAATGATGATTATATAAAATTACCACATGAAAAACATTCAGACGATGATTGCCTTTTACATATTAAATTTCAGACAACATACTTGATTCTCAATTTAACGAATTCTAACATAAATCCCACCATTACTCTTTAATTGAATTTTTTTTCAATAAAAAATAAAATAATAATTAAAAGGAATACTTCAGGGGTATTTCAACCCTGGTACAAATGACACAACCATGCCACCTGATATCCTATTTCATAGGATTTTTACAAACTTCAAAAAAATATAAGAACAAACCAAACAAAGCTATAACTTACTTGTATAAACTTCAAAAGGATAGTCACCTCTTCCAAACATAACAAAATATGCATATAAACTTACTTATAAATTACACCAAAACTAATCTTCGTGATCTAGATAATCCTATGTTACCTTTTGCAAGTCTTGTAATCATCATGCACCTTTCATCCTCACCTTCCACAATGTTTCATCTTATGAAATTTTAACCTTATGGTTCCAATGTCATCAAAACTTCTTTGCAACAAAACACATCTCATTCATAGCATACCATGCACCATAAAACTTAACCTTCCACACATTTCAGCTAGTTCAAAGATACCAAAGCATAACTAAAACTATTTCTCAATAACGATACATGCAACAAAATATCATTCAAAACCATTAACACCAAACAGTAAAAACAATCAAATATGAAGCAAATAAAGCTTTTAATACAAACAAATTATTTTGTTGCCATGTTAATGCAGATTAAGGGGGATAAGATCCAATCAGAAAAAAAGAACTTGACTTTTCTTATTTTATGTCTCATCCATGTCCATGATTGAACTTGTGTCATGGTAAGGATTTCCACTACATCTATCTTTGCTTGATTGAAGATAAACTTGTTTCTATGCTTCCAGATACACCATATCATAGAGACTTATACGCTTTCCACAATCTATTTCCTTCTTTATTAAAGCAGATACATTAAAACTATTCAAAATGATTAACCAACTCATTGTGGTTCACCGAGCTAATTCCAAGCATATTCCAAACTATAGTGGATACCTTACATGAAACAAGAATGTGTGAAGTTGACTCCTCTTTCCTCCCACATAACGCATATAATGTATCCCTCAACATTAAACCCTTTTGTGTAACTTCAACTTAGTTGCTATCCAATCCGATAAAGCCCTCCACACATAAAACTGAGCCGATGGTAAAACCTTTAGATTCCAAACATGTGCAAACGACTCGATTACACCCTCAGTTCCATGATTTGCTAACCTTTTATAACCAGATTTTACCAAGAAACTGTAGGAGGGGGGGTCGTTCCATAACCATAAATCCTCTTTTTCTAAATGTAGGGAAACTTGTGACAAGCATGACATAAAATCTTCTACCATAAGTTTTTCCCACTCGAATCACCCTATTCTCCAACAAAAATCCCACTCACTAGACCACCTTCCAAAGCTACCTATAAGGCTATCTTTAAGCAAGGAGTTATTGTAAATTTTGGTGTATCTCTCTTTGAGTTGAGAATTTTCTAACCACTCATCTTTCCAAAATTTGAACTTTTCCCCGGACCATACTTGCCAAACCAGATTTGAGTTGAACCATCTGCTTCCCTGATTTGAGAGGCTAACTTTGGATAAATCATTCCACCATCTAGATTTATACTTTTTTCGAACCAGTGTACTTGAGTTTACCATCCTCCACGATCCATATTTAGACTCTAGGGCATCCTTCCACAGACTCAAGGGATCCCATTCTCCATAACCATTTTACCAAAAGTGCCATATTAAACAGGTCAATGCGTCTTATACCAAGCCTGCCCCTCTTTTGGTTTACAAATTTTATCTTAGCTAATCCAAACGATTTTATTTCCTTCCACACCCCACCCCACATGAACTTTCTTTGTAGTTTTGTGATTTCCTTACATACTCCTATTGGGGCTTTAAAAGAAGATAAGAAGAACAATGATATGAAAATAATAACATATTTTATAAGACAAACTTTTTTTGTGAAGGATAAATTCTTCCCTTTCCACACCGAAAGTTTCTTTCTGATCTTTGATAGCACAGGCTCCTAGAAGGAACTCTTAAATGGATTACCACCAATAGGTAGGCCTAAGTAGGTGAAAGGTAAATCCATTTGGCTGCAGTGGATTATTTTCAGAGTACCTATTCACCACATTCCTATCTTCTCCAATTATGCCTATTTTACTTTTGTGAAAGTTTACTCTAAAGCTAGAACTTAATTCAAAACATCTTAGCATAACCTTAATAGTCATGGTGTTTCGCACATTGGATTCACATGAAAAGGGTGTCATCAACAAACTGTAGTAAATTCACTTCTACATTTTTGTCCCCAACTTTAATTCCTGAAAACAAGTTTTTTCTTGTCGCTTGTCTTACCAACCCAGCCAACCCTTGCGCCACAATCAGGAACAAAAAAGGTGCCATCGGGTCCCCCTATTTAAGGCCTCTAGAGGGTTTGAACTCTTTTGTTGGGCTACCATTTACCAATACAAAGATAGTAGCAGATTCTAAACAGGCTCTGCTCTAATGTATCCATTTTCCAACAAACCTTAATTTGTCCATCATGTAGAATAAGAACTCCCAATTTACCGAGTCGTATGCCTTTTTGTAATCGAGCTTAACAATCACCCCACTTGTCCTTTTCCTTCTCAACTCATCCACAACCTCGTTCACTACAAGGAGGATGTTGTCTAATAACCCTCTATTAGATAAAAAAAACCTGACTGTCGATCACCTTTTCAATCACTTTTTTAATCCTTCTAGATAACACTTTAGCCAAAGTCTTGTATAAACACATTACAAGTGAGATAGGTGTATACTCTTCTAGACATTGAGGGTTCTCATATTTTGAAATCATCGTTATGAATGATGCATTACATCCCTTCGAAATCTTCCCCTCTTTATGAATGTATTTTACTGCGTAGATTCCAATACTTCTTGATAAAACTAAAAGTTATTCCATCTGGGATAGGGATTTTACTACTATCACAATCCCAAATAGCATCCTTAATTTCTTTCTCCTCAAAATATTCAACCAACATCAAGTTATCTGAATCCGTTAGTGCTTTAAATTTAACATTATCCAACCTAACCCCTATATCCATGCAACCAACATCTTATTTTTGTAGAACTCTTTAACCATCTCCTTCACGATGTTTGGATCTTCCATCCATGTGTCGGAACTAAGACAATGTACTCTTTTAATCTCATTTGTCATCCTTCTCCATTTAATTGTCGCATGGAAATACCTGAAATTGGAATCACCTTGTTTAATCAATAATGCTCTTGATTTTGTTGTAAGATGAATTCATTTTTCATGTTAATAACCTGTAGTTGGCTCAAAAGCTCTCTTCATTCCCTAATCTGATTTCCATCCAGGTTATCTACAAACTCTTGTGATCATGCCGTATACCCAAAAACCTCTTCATTCCACCCTTTAAAATCACTCTTTAACATTTTCAATTTCTTTTTTAGCACTTGGAATTTGTCTCCCATTTACTTTTAGCAAAGCTGCCAAACTCCTTATCTTCCTGCCAAATATCAAGAAATCTAAACGGTTTTGGACCCCAATCCATCACCTTTGGTTTTAGCACCAAAGCATAGTTATCAAATATCTATTTGTCTAGTACATATAGTAAGGCCAATGCTGCAACCATTCAAAGGAAGTTAAAAATCTATCGAGCCTGCTCTTAGCCTTACCATTAGGTCTATACCATGTATAATTTTCGTCAATACATGGGATATCAACCACCTCCAAACTTTCAACGAAGTTATTAAAGCCTTGCATTTCTCTCTTATTACTTTTATCATGGTTTATCCCCCTCCGTTCACCTTCAGTCAAAATCTCCCAAGACACAACATGAATTACAAGCTTCCCTTCATCTAACAAATTTTAATCTTTCCACATTTATATTTTCACTTGCAAATTACATGAAAAGTACACATTCACAATAACAACTAAGATATTATTCTCCTTGAAGACCCCGATAAATACCATGAACCATCTATTAATGATGTAAAATATTGAAAATAATTATTGTGCCATACTATTAGAATCCCTCCTGTCCCGTTAATTGGTTCACTATACAAAAAATCATCCCTAGCAACATTTTTCTCTATTAAATGTTTGCATTTTTATGTAACCCTACCATTTTAACACCATCATACCTAATTAGATCCGTGATGTATCTTCAAAATCTCTTACATTCGTAGATGGTATTCTCATGGATAACCCATATTATCCCCTGCTTCTTTAACTGACTTTAAAATCCTATTTCTTGTTTCAGGATCTTTTAGATATATCAAGAGTTTTCCCTCATTCTCACACGTACCCAATTCCCAAAGTCTTGTTTAGGGTTTAATACAATGAAGAAAGCTTATTATTTTTTCGACTCATTTTTTAGATAGTATATTCAAATAAATTAATTCAAATTTTAAATTTTAAATTACCAATTTGGGTTAAGTAATTAATTTTCACTATTTTGCAAAACAAAAAAAAATTGAACTTTTAGTATTGAACTTCATTAAAGTAAGCATAAACTAATTTCATATATTCAAATATCTAAATTTCTTATACAAATAACATACTCTTAAAATTCCTCATCTCAGGTTAATTGACTTGAATAGCTATTTAATCCTTTTCCACTATGCAATTATATCGTGATATTGATAAATATTATTTACTTTTAAAAATAATAGCTAATATCGTAAAAAACCTTCAATATAATTTATTGACTGACAACTTGTGTCCACCAATACAACCGAAACCAGATAAGAAAATTGATCAAATTAAATCATATGCCTCAAATCCTTATTAATTCACAAATACATCTAACAAATTTCAGCTATTAAATAATTTATAAAGAAAATAATGCATATTTAAAAAAGAGGATCTACATCTAATAATTTTTATTTACACAAGCTCAGACACTGAATCATAAGATTAAAATTTGGGGTTTAGAAGACATTTACATTGGAGTATATTAACATGAAACAAAAATTAAGAGTCTTAACTAAAACCCTAGATCATAAGAATATTTTATTTTTCTATCTTGAAAAATATATTTCTACCACCAATCAAATAAAACATTATAATACTCTTGCATTACAATAATATTTTTTTAAATGTAACATTAAAACACGCACAAATTAAATTAAGGGGATTTTGACTATGATGAGGTTATTTTTTTACCAAAAATGAGATCTGTTTAAAAAAAATTACAAATTTAAGCAAGTCGTGCCAATTCAGCACGACTTCATATGCACAAATCATCCCAATTAAACACGACTTTGCCATGTCTCGTGTCAACTTGACACGACTTCTGCCGCGTCATATATATATTTTTTAATTTTATTGTTTATATATTGGGTAGTAAATTATGTAATCTTAAAAATTAATTTGATACATAATTTTCTAAGAGTGTTAGTTTTAAATAACAAAAAATTGAATAATTGTATATGGATCATGTTTGGATAATCAACTTATACAAACTTTGAGCCATTAACTCTTGTGGATATTGTCTCCAGACATGATTTCCTACTATCTAAATGCAATTTTTTTGATATTTAATGATGTCGGACATGATCCATATACAATTATCCAATTTTTTGTTTCTTAAAACTAACACTCTTATAAAGTTATGTATCAAATTAATTTTTAACATTACATAACTTACTACCCAATATATAACCAATAATTTTTTTTTTAAAAAAATATGACGTGGCAGAAGTCGTGCCAACTTGACACGACTTCAGTATGACATGACAAAGTCGTGTCAAATTGAAACAATTTGTGCATAAGAAGTTGTGCCAAATTGACACGACTTGCCTAAATTTGTAATTTTTTTTAAACAGACATCATTTTGGTAAAAAGCAAAAAAAATAACCCATCATGATCAAAAACCCTAAATTAAGACATCATAGAACAATTCCTTTAATAGAGATGCTCTTAGTAAATTGCCCCGGACAAATTAGAAAGTGTGGACTTGTATCTAAGGAATCACTTTATTTATTTAATAAAGCAGTTATTATTATCAGTGCATCAACAAGAATATATTGACAAAAAAGGAGTAAAAACACCCATCTGTAGATGATATGGGTAAGAAAGAAGCAGAAAGAGCAAAGCAGAATTAAGAGGTAAGAATATTTTAACCAAAGAAACAAGAAATTCTATTTTACGAGATATAAATTTCGTTTGCCAATATTTTCAGCTATTTGTTGTCGGTATGGTATCCTTAAATTTCATTTCATAGTCCCAGGATGAGCAATATTAGCCAACAGATACACGACATCCGCCGAGGGTTATCTTTCGCCTGTATGATAAGGCATTCAGGTCTGTCTGTACAATCCGAGTGTCAACAGAGAAACCCAAAATAATAATACAGCTGCAGTTTTAGTGCACAAGAATCCTAGTAATTCTATTGAAGAAATAACGAATATAATGTACATATATGGACAAACCCCCAAATCTTTACCTCTCTATATATAATCTAAATCATGAAAAAGAAGTTTTCAGGAATCTAATTAGCTCACGGGGTTTAGAAAGTAGACGATAATTGACTCAGTTCTTCTATTGCAGTGTGAAGAAGTCGATATGCTTTCTATTTTCAGCTAAAGCTGGTGGTACTCATTCGTCTCATAGAATCCACCAGCACCTCATGGGAATGATACTCAAAAAACAGTCAAAAGGAAGAAAGTGACAAGATCACCACCATCTAAGTGATATTAGCAATTTAGCATAATCCAAATATGTTGTCTCTAATCAGTGGGTGCACCTGTAAGACCTGTAAAATATAGGGTGGGATTCACGAGGGAAATTAGTTTCCATATAAGAAACGTCATAGTACATTTTGTATGTTACTAGCTAAGAACAATCATCAAATACTTTGGATTATTCATACACACATATATATGCACAAGTATATGAACAAACGAATTAATGGCTCATGTTTTGAACGGCAAGCTGATTTCAAGAGATACGTTTAAATTATTAAGAGACTAAAAGTTCAGAAAAGAGATGCATTCAAGAACAAACAGTTACCCTACTATACAAAAAGTGCATTACAAGTAGTATGGGTGTTACTTCTGATTTTTCCAGTTTAATTACAAGTTGAGACAGAACCTGCATTAACTAATTACAACTAATAATCAATAAACAATTAATTACAATAATTCAATTGATAAATAGTTTTCTTACATGGTTAATGTGAAATTGAGATTGATTATTTAAAAGTCAAATGCGATTAACAATACTGCTGTGATAAGAAGCAGCAGAAATGTAAATTTATAGAACAGTAGTCACATCACATATGAAATGACTGCCAATAAATGACATGACAGTAATTGCCGTAAGGAACAACTGGAAATAGACATATCGTCAATCATGGATAACTGAAGTGATTGGGAAGTAGTCTATCAGAATTCTTATTTGATTGATAGATATAATCAAGCAATCTGCAATCAAGAACAAATCCTAAGCATAGGAGAAAGGAAAAAAAAAGGAACCAAATAGTCATAAAATAGGCAGTGCTGTACCTCAAACAGTCATCATCATGGGGGCAGCTCTAACAGTCAACATTCCACATGCACCTTCTACATGTTATTGTTATATTTTCTGTTAAGTCAGTTTTGATTTTGTATTTTTGTTGTGGCTAGTTTTACGAATCTGAGGATTTTCAATCGAGTACACTAGGAGGCTTCCATCTTTTGTGCCAGCTAAGAAGCATTCTTCTGGGGTTACTGCCAGAGATGTCATAACCTTTCCAACTCCTTGATATTTCTTAACAACTTCAAGGGTGTCCATAGAGCGAACAACAATTTGCCCCTGGTCACCTGCACATACCAAAAACTCACCACATCTGCTCAATTGAACTGCATTAAGGCGGCCATTGGATTCAGAGGCAGCAAGATATTTTCCATTGATTGAATACAGGTGCAAACTAAGATCATCGTCAGCATAAATTACAATCTGGCCCCGCTGAGAGACGACAAGCTTTGTTATTGGACTGCCTGATGGATGACGTAAGGATCTAACATATCGACCTTCTCGCAAGGTGTGGAATACACAAGTTCCATCTTTTGATCCACTAATTATAACATCAAGTTCATGACTAACATATAAGCAAGTTATTATATCATCATGCCCACAAAGGATGTGACATGGAGTTTCAATTATGACATAATTCTTCCGGGGTAGCTCAGATTGACTGTTTCGAATTCTCTTCTCTGTGGTTTTACCACGAAAAACTTCCCAAACCATTACTGTTGTATCATAACTTCCAGTTGCAAGGATATTTCCATCAGATGTAACTGCAGCACAAATGCCATTCTCTTGTCAGACAGAAGCAGAAAATAGAAGGTTGATCATCATAGTGCAATACTAGATGTTAACGAAAAGCTAAGTCGTCAAATCAAACATTTACATCCATGAAACAAAAATAATAAGTACCCGTACAAACTTCAGATACACATAACTTGTAATTCATTCGGTCAACCAACAACAAAGTAAACATATTAGAATAAATTGACAAGATGGACTATTCTAAAATTCTTGGTGTGATTAAAAAAGACAGACCAATAATCTCTTTTTTTGTATATTTGTACTAGAAACTTAAATTCTAAATACCCTTAAATATGTTTTTGATGTTGACAATTTTTAATTTTTCTTTAGATACAAAATAATTTTTTCTCAACTTTTTTGCATTTTATCAAGTCTTTGTTGTTACATGGGCTATGTTAACTTCCCATGCCACTATCTGATTATATTTGATTATTTCTTTTCGAGGACCAAAGAGAAATTCTGAAAATACTTCAGGGACCACAAACACTATTATAGTAAGAAATACAAAAAGTATTTGTTTTCAAAAGTGAGATAACACCTATTGCACTAGCATAGTTAAAAAGAAAAGAGTAGAGTAGAGGATGAGATGTGAGGGAGGTGCTTATTTGGTTATTTTTGAAGCATTGATTAAAAGGCATCTCAAAGCTCATGATAAACCAAATATATGATACTCATATCAAAGCTTATGATAAACCAAATATAGATGCTTATTTGTATAGCCATTTGAGTGTGCATTCGATGAAAGGAAGAAAAAAATGGAGAAAGTTATGACAAAAGAATTAATGTGCATATATGCATATATATGTGTGTGTGTGTATGCATATATATAAATGAAGTAAATAAGGAATTATATGTTTGTATGAATATATATAAATGCTAAATATAACTGCCAATGTAATGGGCTTAGCCCATATATTTTGTAAGACTATTTTCTATATAAACATAACCTTATGTGTATAAGGGTTTATCATATATTTCTTTTCCTTATTTCAATATGGTATCTAGAGCTAGGGTAAAATCCCTGACTTCTTGGTGAATCCACTACTCATCAGTGTTTTTTCACTGTCACAACGCCACTACTGTCTTTTGGACATGCAACACCGCCATTAGGTTTGTCTAGGCCTTGCGACCACCACAGGATCACGACAATCAAAGTCTGCACATGCTCTCATGCGCCTCCCCTCTGTTGTTTGTTGGGCTTCTTTCTACTGCGCAAGGTGACACATTAGGTCAGGTGTCTTTACCAGCAATGCTTCATATCAACGAGATCGCCTTATTGACCTTGTTATGGATTTGACCTTGTCTTGTTGATCGAAGTTTGTTTGAACTTTTAGGGTTTTCTCTCTCATCTAAGGTGCTTCTCTCGCATTTAATCTATGGCCTCTTCTTCTGCTGCCACTATGCCTGATCTACATCTATACTAATTATGCCAATGTCCATTTATCGATTGACAAATTGGATGATACTAATTATGATACTTCGGCCTCAGACATTAACTTATGGCTTAAGAGTCAAGGTTGTCAATCATCTTTCCCAAAGTATGACCAATATTTCTGAAAATGAGATTTCTCGTTGGTTGAAATTTATGCTCAATTATGCATTGTTCTCATTTCTACCATTTTGTCCTCTTTAAACAATATATTACATGCTTATGACACATGCTCAGAAGTCTAAGAGTAAGCCAAATTGTTGTACACCAATGATACTCAATTTCTTTATGGTGTGTGTCAAAATCTCCTCAATATTGTTGTCGGTAGATGTCTTGATGGTACAATGGCTGAAAATTTGGATAAAATTCATGCTCTTATTCATGATTTTAATGAATTATTGCCTCTTGCATCCACTCTTTTCATAAGAACTTGAGCAAAGGTTCAAGTTCTTCATGTTATTGGCCTTGAATGGACTTCTTGATGATTACTCTCATGTTCGTTATCAAATTTGGGAATCCCCTCTTGTGCCCAATTTTATTTCCATTTGTTTTATCCTTTTATGTGTGCCAGGTAAGTCATCCGCTAATATACTTGCTTCTGCGGATGACTCTTTTGCTTTGGTCTCTCAACGTGATGACTGTAATCACATTCGCAAGCCGAGCAAGGGGCATCGTTAGAAGTGTGAACATAGTCATAAACTAGGCCATAGAATTTAAAGGTGTGCCCTACAAGGTCGTTCTCCTTGATCTATGGTAGTAGTCCAAATTACTCTCTCGGAACATATATTGTGGGTGCCATACTTCATTTGGTACTCTTTCATCTGATACCTCAAGACAACTTGCTATTTTCAATGAATTTTCAAATGATATGAGGATCGTCAGAACTCTAGTTCCACGATTTCTATTGCACATATAGGTACATCTTTTGATGGTCTCACTCACTCTACTTCCCTTGGACCTTGGGTTAATAACTCAGGTGCCACAAATCACATTACTCGTAACAAATCTTTTTTCTCTTTCCTATCTAGTACAGGTTATTTACCTTCAGCTACCATGGCCAATAGATCTCAGGTTTCATCACATGGTGTTGGTACTATTAATCTTTATCCACCTTTATCTATTGATAATTTTTTATGTCCTTAGGTCTTCATTTAATTTACTATCCATTATCCATTAGTCGTCTCACCCACTCCCCTGATTGTGTTATTTCTTTTACCAAAGATACTGTTTATTCTCTTGTTTTTTATCTCCTGCGAACCTCTACACAAGTTGGCACGATTATGGATTCTCCATCTCTCATTCATGCACAATTGGGTCATCCTGGTCTTGCCAAGATGCAACACCTTGTTTCAAGTTTCTCCAATTTATAAAGTTTGTCTTGTGAATCATGTCAATTATGGAAACAATTTGTAGTTATTTTCCTAAGAGTATATCACAATGTGCTTCGTCCCCTTTTGCCTTAGTTCACTTAGATATTTAGGACTAAGTTGTGTTATATCCAATTTAGAATTTTAGTATTTTGTTATTTTTATTGATGATTATTCAAGATGTAGTTAAGTGTTTTTAATGAAAAATCTTTCTAAGTTGTTTTATATATTTCAAACCTTTTACAATGAAATTAAAAATAAATTTCGAATTTTTGTTCGAATTTTGACATGAGTATCTTTCTCATTCTCTTAAAATTTTTATGGTTTCTCATGGTATTCTTTATCAAACCTCATGTGCTTATACACCTCAACAAAAATGGGGTGGTTGAGCACACAAATATACATCTTGGTAAAAAAAAACTTCGTACAATTTTAATCCATGGAGATATTCTTCAGCGATTTTGGGGTGACGATGTTCTTAATGCGTGTTATCTCATTAATCGCATGTCATCTCCAATTTTAGATAACAAAATTCCACATTCTATTTTATTTCCTCGTGATCCTCTCCATATCCTACCTTTCAAAGTGTTCGAATCACATTCTTTGTTCATAATTTTAGTTCTTGTCTTGATAAATTATGCAATTGTCCACTTGATGACTCACTTTATATGGCCTCAAACAGTCTCCCGGGGCCTTGTTTAGAAAATTTAGTAATGTTAAACAATTTGGTATGATTTGTAGTGAGGCAGATCACTTAGTTTTTTATTGTCACTCAAGTACAAAGTGTATCTATCTATTAGTCTATGTTGGTAACATTGTTCTTAAAAACAGTGACCACCGTGACATCTCAGAAGTATAGCCACAACTTTGTCACCACTTTCAAATCAAAGATCATGGAAAACTCAGATATTGCTTGGACTGAGATAGCACAATCCAACAATGGATTGTTATCTCGCAAATGTAGTATGCATTGGATATGTTGACACACCCATAGATCCTAATGCCAAGCTCCTATCTAATAAGGGGGAGCCTCTCTCAAACAAGTACAAAAGATTAGTTGGAAATTTGAACTATGTCAATATGCAGGTCGTTGAAATGCAATCAATCATATAATGAAGTACATTAAAGGTTCTCCGGGGAAAGCTTTGCTAATATGGTCACAAAAACCATACTAAAGTTGTTTGTTATTTAGATGCTGATTGGGCAAGATCTCCTTCTGATAGAAGATCCCCATCGGTGATAACTTAATCTCTTGGAAGAGTAAGAAACAAAATGTTGTGGCGAGATCTAGTGAAGAAGCAAAATATAGATCTATGCCCTCAACTACTTGTGAACTTATTTAGTTTAAACAACTACTTAAATAGTTGCAATTTGGAAAGGTCATTCAAACGACACTTATATATGACAATTTCAATATAAGCTCTAATCTCCGAAAGAACCAAACATATTGAGATTGATTGTCATTTTATTTGAGAAAATATTGTATTTGGAGACATCAAACGACACTTATATATGACAATTTCAATATAAGCTCTAATCTCCGAAAGAACCAAACATATTGAGATTGATTGTCATTTTATTTGAGAAAATATTGTATTTGGAGACATCAAGAGCGAGTTTGTTAATTCGAATTATCAATTAGCATATACTTTCACTAAATCATTATATGGGCCTAAGAGTGATTATATTTGTAAAAGAATGAGTACATACAATTTATATCATATGCACCAACTTGAGAGGGAGTGTTAAATATAACTACCAATGTAATGGGCTTAGCCCATATTTTTTGTATGATTTTTTCTTTATATAAACATAACTCTATGTGTTCAATAGAGACAAGGAATTTATCCTATGTTTCTTTTCCTTTATTTTAATAATATATATGTTTGGGTAAATAGTTAGTTAAGGTTATCAAACCATAGGGTTAACTCTTAAACCCTTATTTGTTTAAGACTCCACTAAAGGGTCACAAGTTGACTCGTGAGTAGACTCGTTTTTATTAAACGTTTTTATTAAACTCGCAGTAGACTCGGTGCAAACTTGCAAGTTCGAGGTTTAGTCACCGAGTTCTAAAAAAAAGCCCAAAACGGTTCTCATCTTCATCACCGAGAGCCGCTGTTGTCCTCACCTTGTTGCGCCGCATGCCTGACAATGTTGCACGCCTTGTAGGTTTCATGGGGCTTTGTGTAAAGGGTTGGGAAATTAGGACATATTGGGTTTAGGGTTAGGGATTTTTAAATTGGGTTGGGGCTTTTTAGTTGATTGGGTTTAGGGTTATTTTTAGGTTGGGTTTGGGGATTTTTGGGCAGATTGGGTTTCTTTTAGATTTTTGGCATATTTGTTGGTGATTTTTTATTTAGTGGGATTAAATTTTTTGTATAAAGTAGACTCTTACGAGTCGGGTGTACAGACCTCCCACAAGTTTGAGTAGATTCTCGAGTCTGATAACCTTGGTTCAATATAACAAGTATTGACATATTTCGTTTATAGTACAATTAGAAAACAATAAGATATTAGTACAAAAACTTTAATTTTGTTAGTTTTGTTTGAACTTCGTTAATGGTTGAGGTAATTAAGCACGTGTTTGATGTTTAGTAATTGCTACATATGTTTATTAAAGGAAAATTAACGTTAATATGCAATTAACCTTTCGTTAATATGTAATGAAGACTGCGGATTTAGAATGCATGTGAGTAGAATTGGGATAATTGCAAAATTAATTACATATTAATGTTAATTTTCCCTTTACTAAACGTACGTGACAATTACTAAAGACCAAATATGTGCTCAATTATCTCAATCATTAATGGAATTCAAACAAAACTATCAAAATTAAAGTATAAATATGTGTGTGTTTGTGAATGTGTAACTAAGAAATATCTTAAATGTCTATTTGATATCTAACTAATATATATTTGCTATTGGATTCAAATCCAGTTCTATTTTAGAATATAGAGAGATACTTCCAGTCATTATTATGTCCAAGTTGAAGATAAAACCTCTATCCTTGATCAAGATATACAAGAAGAGAACCATTTGTTTATATTTTTATTGCCAAAATATTTAAGGAAGGAAACACAAATAACAAATTTTCAGGGACTAAAAGGTAAGAAAGAACTCATTAATTACTAGTGTAAGAAGTGTTGCAAGTGGATTGGCGAGTCTCACACCATTTAATTAAGTCTTCACATGTTGCTAAAGGCATACAAGGAGTAGATGAACTAGTGGTGTATGAGCAACAAGTGACTTAAGAGTAGATTTTCAGCAATATTAGGTGAACAAGGGAGTTTCCAATGCAACATCCAACACTTGTAATTGGTCCATCCATATGTGGTGGCAATGTTTTTTGGAGTACTTTTAGAATTACCTAAGCGAAAGTGTCCAAAATTATTACTCTTTGATGCAAAAGTATTTTCCTCTGTAGGAGAAGTATGTGTGTTTGTGTTGATTTCTTGAGAATATGGAGGAGTGCAAATGACGTGGAAGTTGTAGAAGGGCTTATCGGTGATCCCAAAATCTGATAACAGGTAGCAACATACTCTTATGGCAGCCCAATTACTTGTGGATTATTTTGATCAAAATTTCACAAGGAGGATATTGATCAAAATCACCACAACGTCATAAGAAAAAGAGGAGCCTTCAAAGGTTATGAAAAATCAAGCCAAAGGGTTCAAAGAGAGACACAAAAAGGGTTGGCAACTTATAAACCAGATGATGGTATCACCAGAAAAGGGCACACATGTTGATCTGGTGTGAGCATGAGAAACATTTTCCAATGAGAGATAGTGCACAAAAATGCACGTGGAGATGATAAAGTGGGATTAAAAGCTTTGGAACTTAAAAACGCAGTGGTTTCCAGAGGATGCTAACTCCGGTTATGGAGGCATAGTGTTGAAAAGAGGTCATAGTGATAGGGAAATGGGATAGATAGAAGTCGGGAGTTGTAATGTTCATACGAGAATTTCTTGAAAGAAAGGATCCAAAAAATATCCTAAATTAGTGATACCATATTGAAAGACTTTATCTTAATGTTGTGCGTTGCGCACACATGCATCTGATTTATAATGACATATTAGAGTACAATAAAATCTGTCAAAGTTCCTTCTTATTTATAATTAGTACAGTAAAAATCAGTAAAAAATACACAAGAATAAATCAAATCCCTGAATTGTAGAGACTGATCCCTGATTTCTAGCAACATCAATTTCCATAGTTGACATGTAACCAATGCCCTATCTAATGAATACAATATTGGATTTTTTCATATAGTATAACGATTATCATAATGACTATGCATGTCTGGCTCTAGGCAAAAAAACAAACAAATCTATATATCATTTCATCGAGTATGAAAGATAACAGAAAAAGTAACTGGTTTAAGAAATGCATGTCACTCTTCAACAAACAAGACAGTATATTGCAGGACATAATGCTAATTATGTAGCCATATTAGGAATCCTATCTGAACCATTATACGTACCTGCAACACAGCTCACCACATCCTTGTGCTGCCGGATACTCTGTACCAATCTGCCATCACTTAATGATATGACCTGAAAACTGTTTTCCCAATTGCCACATGATATTAAGAAATTCTCAGAGGGTGTCTGCATTGTTGCAAAACATTGAGCTCCAAGTTCAACATTTTCAGGCACAGGAATCCCAATTTTGCGTGGAGAAAGAATGTCAGATCCAACTCCAAAGAATGGATCCTGCTGAAAATTAGAGATTGTTTCATTACTCTTGAAACCAAACATAGATCTAATAAAAAACAATCCTAGTTTTTCAGTATCTGATGACACTAAGCCTAACCTGGGAACCAGAAAATGTAAAATTTCCACCAGACTGCAGTTGAGTTGTCAACCACATTTTAACCGACAAGTTGAGATCCTCGTTTACAATGACAATACTTGAGTCCATCAGACTAACATACAGTAAAGCAGATGAATATTGATTTGTATTACAAACAACGGAAGTCAAACTGATAGAATCAGGAGCAAAGTACAGAGGATGTGCAATTGGAATAGGTGGCCCTCTTCTTGGGTGTTTCTTACGAAATATCTGGATTGGAGTCTGACCAAAGTTGGCTATCTGGTCTTCAATAGCTGCTCTTTGCAAATCATCTTCCATCGTTTCCAGATCAACAGCACCTTCATAAGTCAAATAGTAGAAGATGTTCGCTGCCTATAATCCAATGTTAATATTTTAACAACTCAACTATACAGAACTTTTTAGTTTTTCCAATTCTAATTTACACTGATTGCCATAATTTTTTTGATCTTCACATACCTCTACAGCAGGTTTTCCACGTTGTTTGTAACCAAATACCAAATCTATCCAGTGATGAAGATTTGAGCTAACATACTCACTTTCTAGGGCCTCCCGATTTCTCCTAATGAATTCTTCAGGTGAACCCTGTGCAAATAATTTATAAAATTATAACGAAGTCCTTTCCCTTCAGTAAATTAGAATTAGTTACTGAAATAATATGTGGCTTGTATTGTACTATTTGTTGTAAAGATTTCAAAATTAAAAAGATATAATTGTAACAGAAACATGCATTAAACAGGGTTAATAATAGCTTCGTCTTCCAGTGTGAGAAGAGAACAAAAGAAAAAAAAGATTAAAACATCAAACATCTTAGTGAGTAGATATACAATATTATCTCAAAAAGCCCTAGTGAGTAGATATACAATATTATCTCAAAAGGTTGTGACATGTGGTACTCTAGCACTTAACTAAATCCATATATCCAAATATGTCCCCAAGGAATCATTAGTTAGCACGTTGACAACTTCAGTGCAGTGAACCTGTCAGCAAGTTTGGTGACTATGGAAACTCCTTTGTAAAGACAGAAGTGAAAGACAACAGAAGTAACATGTTTACAGGACCAAACTGCATATTATAATTATTGTTGTTGTGTCATCCTCATTTTATTTTACACGTTTTAAATTTGTTAGATATTATTAGATATAATTAAATATTATTAGATATTTCATATTTATATAATGAGCTTAGTCTATATGTTTCTTTCTTTATATAAACATAATCCTATGTGTTCAATACACACAAGGAATCTCGTTTGGCTGTCGGAGCCTTCATCTATGTTGCTGCCACCACTTGACCGGTGAATGGATTTTTGCTTATTCTCTATGGCTTCTTATGGTCCCTCTTCCGCTTCCGCTGCCACTGATTGTACTCGCCCTCACAAGTCGGGGAAAGGGCATCACAAGTGTGACCATTGTGGCAAACTTGGTCACAAAATTGACAGATGTTATGCTTTACATGGTTGTCCTCCTAAATCTGTTGCGGTTGCCCAAACTGTTCCTGTGCAACCTTCTACTGTGGACCACACTTCATTTGATACCCCAGGCCAGCCTGCTATTTTCAAATAATTTCTTAAATGGTATGAGGATCGTCAGAACCCTAGTTCCATTGCTTTTGTTGCACATTCAGGTACATCTTTTGTTGGCCTCACTCACTCTACTTCCATTGACCCTTGGGTTCTAGATTCAGGTGCCACAGATCACATTACGGGTAATCAATCTTTTTTCTCTTCCTTATCTACTACGGGTAATTTACCTTCGGTTACCATGGCTAATGGATATAGGGTACCATCACATGGTGTTGGTACTATTAATTTTTTCCTTCTTCGTCTATTGATAATGTTTTCTATGTCCATGGGTCTCCATTTAACTTATTATCCATTAGTCATTTCACTCATTCCCTTAATTGTGTTATTTCTTTTACCAAAGATTTTGTTTCTTTACAGGACCGGAGTTCGGAACAGATGATTGGCACCGGATGTGAGTCTCATGGACTTTATCAGCTCAGATCTGTGCACATGTTCGGTTGGTTCATCCTAGTCTTGCCAAGATGCAGCAGCTTGTTCCAAGTTTGTCTAATATATCTAGTTTATCATGTGATTCGTGTCAATTAGGGAAACACATTCGTAGTTCTTTTCCTAGTAGTGTCTCACAATGTGTTTCATCTCCTTTTGCCTTAGTTCACTCTGACATTTGGGGACCAAGTCGTATTAAGTCTAATTTAGAATTTTTGTATTTTGTTACCTTTATTGATGATTATTTAAGATGTACTTGGGTATTTTTTATGAAAAACCATTATGAGTTGTTTTCTATATTTCAAATATTTTACAATGAAATTTAAAAATCAATTTGAAATTTCCATTCGAATTTTGCGCAGTGATAATGGACGTGAGTATCTTTCTCATTCTTTTAAAAATTTTATGGCTTTTCATGGTATTCTTCATGTGCTTATACACTTCAACAAATGGGGTAGCTGAGCATAAGAATAGACATCTTGTTGAAACAACTCGGTGATGCTGTTCTTAGTGCATGTTATCTCATTATTTGCATGTCATCTTCAGTTTTAGATGACAAAATTCCTCTTTCTATTTTGTTTCCACATGACCCTCTCCACTCTTTACCTCCCAAAGTTTTTGGGTCCACATGCTTTTTACATAATTTTAGTCCTGGTCTAGATAAATTATCTCCTAAGTCACACAAATTTGTCTTTTTAGGGTTCACTAGATCACAAAAAAGATATAAATGTTTCTCACCTCTAAACCATTATTTTATTTCAACAGATGTCACCTTCCGTGAATCTTCCCTTTACTTTAAGTTTTGTCCTTCTCCTTCTATGTCTTCATCTAATCAAGTTAATATTCCTCTTGTTGTGCCTAGTGCACCTAAAGATTCACCACCGCCACCAACTCCTCAGGTGTATAGTCGCCGTCAAACGTCATCGACCATTAGGTGACTGTCTTCTAGTGCCAACACCTCGTCCCCCTTCGGCTCCGACAGTTGAACCTTCGATAATTGAATCTGATCTTCGTATTGCTATCCGTAAAGGTATACGTTCTACTCGTAATCCCTCTCCACATTATACTACTTTGAGTTACCATAGACTATCTCAACCCTTTTATACTTGCCTTTCGTCTATTTCTTCTATATCCATTCCAAAATTTATAGGTGATGACTTAGCTCATCCTGGTTGGCGTTAGGCCATGCTTGATGAAATGAATGCACTTTAGAATAATGGAACTTGGGAACTTGTTCCTTTACCATCTAGGAAATTTGTTGTTGCTTGCTGGTGGATTTTTGCTATCAAAGTTGGTCTTGATGGTACTATTGATCGTCTCGAAGCTCGTCTTGTGGCTAAGGGTTATACCCAAATTTTTGGTTTAGACTATGGTGATACTTTTTCTCAATGGCAAAGATGACTTCGGTTCGCTTATTCATAGCTATGACTGCCCTTCAACAATGGCCTCTTTATAAATTAGATGTAAAAAAATGCTTTCATAATAGGATTTGCAGGAAGAAATTTATATGGAGCAACCTCCTGGTTTAGTTGCTCAGGGGGAGTCTTCTGGATTGGTATGATGTCTTCGTAAATCCTTATATGGCCTCGAGTAGTCTCCTAGGGCTTGGTTTGGAAAATTTAGCAATGTTGTTCAACAGTTTGGTATGACTTGCAATGAAACAGATCATTCAGTTTTTTATAATAACTCGAGTGCTGGGTGTATCTATCTTGCATATGTTGATGACATTGTTCTTACAGGCAGTGATCACCATAGCATCTCACATGTAAAAAACACCTTTGTCAAAACTTTCAGACCAAAGATCTTGGCAAACTTAGATATTTCTTAGGGATTGAGATAGTACAATCCAATACTGGTATTGTTATCTTTCAAAGAAAATATGTATTAGATATTTTGGAGGAAATTGGGTTGATGAATTCGAAATTTGTTGATACTCCCATGGATCCCAATATCAAACTTCTACCCAATCAGGGGAAGCCTCTTTCAAATCCTGAGAAGTACAAAAGATTAGTTGAAAAATTAAACTCTCACTGTTACACGTCCTAATATTTCCTTTGCAGTCAGTGTGGTTAGTCAATTTCTTAATTCTCCATGAGAAGATCATTGGAATGAGATCGTATATTGAAGTACATTAAAGACTCTCATGAAAAAGATTTGTTATATGGTCATAATAACCATACTAAAGTCGTTTGTTATTCAAATGCTGAATGGGCAGGATCGCCGTATGATAGAAGATCAACTTCCAGTTATTGTGTTTCCATTAATGATAACTTGAACTCTTGGAAGAGCAAGAAACAAAGTGTTGTGGCGAGATCAAGAGCTATGGCCTCGGCTACTTGTGAGCTTATTTGGCTTAAACAGTTACTTGAAGAATTGCAATTTGGAGAGGTCACTCAAATGACACGATGTGATAATCAGGCTGCTCTTCATATTAGCTCAAATCCAGTTTTTCATGAAAGGACCAAACATCTTGAGATTGATTGTCATTTCATTCGAGAAAAGATTATATCGGGAGATATCAAGACTGACTTTGTAACTCTTATGATTAATTAACAAATATTTTTACTAAACTCTAATGATTGATTAGATTTGTAACAAGTTGGGTACATATGATCTATATGCACCAACTTGAGGGAGAGTGTTAGATATTATTAGATATAATTAGATATTATAAGATGTTTGTGTTGGGCCTATCGTGCCACCCGCTATCGGGCCACTATTGGACCACCCATAATATATAGTCCCACGCACGAGTTGGTAGTTTCGGCGTGAGGGGGTGTGTTGGAGATCCCACATCGACTAGAGATTAGAGCCTTTCATTGTATATAAGTGGGTGCAAACCTCAACCTCATGAACCGGTTTTATGGGGTTGAGTTAGGCTTAAAGTCCACTTTGTAATATGGTATCAGAGCCATTTTGAGCCTATCCTAGCGAGTGTTTGTGTTGGGCCTATCGTGTCACCCGCTATCGGGCCGCTATCGGACCACCCATAATATATAGTCTCACGCACGAGTTGGTAGTTTCGGCGTGAGGGGGTGTGTTGGAGATCCCACATCGACTAGAGATTAGAGCCTTTCATTGTATATAAGTGGGTGCAAACCTCAACCTCATGAGCCGGTTTTATGGGGCTGAGCTAGGCTTAAAGTCCACTTTGTAATATGGTATCAGAGCCATTTTGAGCCTATCCTAGCGAGTGTTTGTGATGGGCCTATCGTGCCACCCGCTATCGGGCCGCTATCGGACCACCCATAATATATAGTCTCACGCACGAGTTGGTAGTTTCGGCGTGAGGGGGGTGTGTTGGAGATCCCACATCGTCTAGAGATTAGAGCCTTTCTTTGTATATAAGTGGGTGCAAACCTCAACCCTATGAGCCAGTTTTATGGGGTTGAGTTAGGCTTAAAGTCCACTTTGTAATATGGTATCAGAGCCGGGTTGATCCTATCCTAGCGAGTGTTTGTTGGGTTTATCAGACCACCATCCATAATATGTTATCTCACGCACGAGCTTCTATCTATCACTCTCGGCGTGAAGGGGGTGTGTTGGAGATCCCACATCGACTAAAGATCATTGTATATAAGTGGTTGCAAACCTCACCTCATTGAGCCGGTTTTAGGGGGTTGAGTTAGACTTAAAGTCCACTTCTTAACATAAGATTTTATAGATATTGTTAGATATTTCATATTTATGTAATGGGCATATGTTTATTTTCCTATATAAACATAACCCTATGTGTTTATTAATATACACAAGAGATTTATCCTATTCTTTCTTTTTCTTTATTAAAGTTGAACTTGCTCTAGTGATGATTTTAAATAGAAAGGCACAACTCAATCTGATGGGGCACATTTTCTCAAAATAAGCTTTAAAATCCAAATATGTCTTCTATCACTTATACGTAACTTTGATCACAAATTAGAACAGGATTATTCAACTCAAATCTCTTTGGTGCAAGGTCACAGTATATGTCGAAGCAGTTTAAAATTGCATTTGTAGGGTTAGGGTTTAAGGTTTAAATAACTGTAATAAATATAAGCCAAAACAAATAATACAGGTCACCTTTCAGGCTATTGAATTCAAAATATAAAACACAATAATCCTTGCTGAGGAAACTCAATGGAGTTAGCTGGGAGTGGGGAATTACACAAGTAGACGACGTATAATTCTTATCATACCATCATAAATTTACCCAAACATGTAAAAATTACTAATAAGTGATCATTTTATTAAAATAAAGCACTTTTTCTTTAAAAAAGTTTAGACAAATAGATCTATTGTTTAGCCATTTAGTTGGTTTTACAAAATTTATGTACCTTAGCCCAGGGAGGCAGGCCAACATCCACAATAGGTTCACCATCCTGTTTAACTCCTAGATGATAAGAGTTTGAATTGACAAGAAATTCGGGCATGTAGAAGAACTCAGGTATTAACTCCTTCACATCACTAGTATTTGTAAGGCAATTTCTGTAGGTGCTCTCAATGCTTTGAAAAAGACGGTCAGCATGATCAAATTTACCACCCTGACAACACCAATAAAAACGCAAAAGAAAAATTAATCATGATGTGTAGTAAATATAGCAAAACTGAAAAAACAGAAAGACAATAGAAAGAAATTGACAATAGACACAGAAGGCAAAGAACGTAGCTCTTAGCTGTCATACTTAAGCACCACGAAAACAAAAGATTCATACAAAAAGGTATACACAAAGTCATTGTAAATAGAGATTATTGGTAATTAGGAACAAATAACCCTAGAATCATCACATTCATTCCATTAGATTTTATTTCCTTTTTAAAGAGAATGCAATTATTAACTATAAAATAATTGAAACTTTAATTAGCATGATTGCTATTACTAATACTTTTCTTCATTTCCTCTCATTATTCAAGTTGATATCAGAGCTCTTGACATTGGAGGCTGTGTTTCGGCTATCACCATCCTTGAATGGTATAGAAAAGTGTCTCCCATAGTGACGATCACATCGACAACAATCATGTCACCAATCAGAAATACCATGTGCCACCACTGTTTGTAGGTTCTGCATCATGCTCCAACTGTTACCACCCACCACCACCACAAATAGGGTCACAAAGACCCTTCAAGTACATTCGAAGTTTGCCTTTTTTCCTCAATGGCCAAGGTGAATTCACTCTTATGGGCCTAATGATCTTCCAAAGGTAGTGGGTACCAATTGGTTTGACGAGGAAATTTATTTGAAGTGAAGCTAGTACATTTGGAGGATTCTAAAAGGAGAGTCAAGATCAAACCACATCAATAGTGCAAGATCAGAGTCAAACAACACTAATTTTGAGAGTTGGGATAGTTAAGATTCATTTATCATGACTGGATGTGACATTCCATGGTACCTAAGATAAGATAAAATTATATATTTTATGCCTCTGCTAAAGAAGTTTTGGAGAAATGGACCAAAGAACAAGGTAGGGTTATTCCAGAAATGAAAGTGGACTAATTGTCCTGAAGGAAATCCTTCTATACATGAAAGAAATTAAAGAAATGATGCGGGACATCAAAAAGAGTGATAAGATGTCAGAGGTAGGAGAGAATATGGTAAACGAGGAGGAAAAGAAGGAAGAAAGATCAGGGAACAGTAACAAATCTTATGAGGAAGACGAAAGAGAGCTGAAACCGTGGGCAAGAAGGGTGGAATTACCCATCTTGGAGGGGGCAGATCCGATGGAAGAGACAATAAGCGACGAAGAAGGGAATGTTAATACGTATCAGAATGCCTCTTCCAAATTTTATATAAAGGAGGCACAGGAATAACAACACGCACGAAGAACTACAAGGGAAGAAATGGGCAGGCCTCTTTTAGTTTGGCTAGCAATGTATATAAGGAATCTTCCAAAACAACAAGGGATGTCCGGTCAGGAGGGAGCACAGAGCACTGGAGAGGGATCAAGAAACAGGGTATCTCAGACCCTTCCTTATCCAAAATATGTTAGAAGGAGGAATGTTTCTCATTGCGGAAGTGCTTATGGTTCAAAGAATTGGTGTCTTGATAAGAATTTGCAAGTGGTTATTTGTTCGAAAGATGAGGGAGTACCTAAGGAAATGAAACAAAGTGAGATGGGCGAAATTGTTGAAAATGTGGAAGAAGGATACAAGGGGAGGGAGTGTAAGGAGATGCAATTAGGGCCCCTAATCAGTTCAAGAAGCATTAAAGTATGAGAATTGAGTTCAAACCATGAATGAAGAGATGGTGAAAAGAACCCAACATGGGAAGTTGATAGGCCACTAAATCAAAAGGAAATAGGATACAAATGAGTTTATAATGTAAAGTATAAATCTAATGGCACATTAGACTGTTACAAATCAAGGTTGGTTGCTAAAGAATATACTGTTAGAATCATTCTCTCATTGGAGGCCTATTTTGGTTGGGAATTCCAACAATTTGATGTGAAAAATGCTTTCCTACATACACATTTAGAGGAAGAATTCTACATGGAAATCCCTCCAAGTTTTAGGTCTTTTGAAGAGGGGAATTAAGAGTCCAGGTTGAAGAAAGCCTTTTACGAAGTCAAGTAGTCACCCAATGCTTGGTTTGATAGACTCATTCAGGTTATGATCTCCATGGGGTATAGCTGACACTGTTCATGAAGCATTCCCCAAAAGGTAAACTTACTTTACTCTTGGTCTACGTTGATGATGTGATTGTTGCAAGAGATGATGAACATGAAAAACAAATCTTGAAAGAAAAGCTTGTTACTAAGTTTGAAATGAAGAATCTAAGAAAATTAAAGTACTTCCTTAGGATAAAAGTAGCTTACTTGAAAAAAGGCATCTTTATCTCCCAAAGAAAGACGACTGGAGTTCCTATGGAACAAATCCATATAATTGGAAGTGATGAAGGTAGATCTATTGTGAATATCAAAGACCTGTGGGGAAGCTCATTTACTTAGCTAACACCAGATCTAACATAGCTTATGTTGTGAGTGTAGTTAGTCAGTTTATGTATAATCCAAGGGGGAGACATTTACAAGTGTTGAACAACATCCTTCAATATTTGAAGGCAGATTATGCAGGGTTTCTTGGGTGGAAATTTGTGGACTTAGAGAAGTAAGAAACAACACGTTGTTGCAAGGTCTAGTGTGTGAATTGTTAAGGTTGAGAATTGTTATGTGAAGAGTCTATGATTTTTTAATGTGATAGTAAGTCAGCTATTAGCACTAATCATAATCCAATTCAGCATGATACGACCAAACATATAGAGATAGATCAACACTTTATTAAAGAGAAATTGCATAGTGGCCTTATCACTACTTATGTCCCATCTGGGCTTCTGTTGGCAGACTTGTTCACAAAAGATCTTCCCACTAAATGATTTCATGATCTCACATGCCCTTGTTTGGCTGAAAGTGGAAAGAAGTTACTTCTCCTTTGGGTCAAACTATATTATGAACATGCTATTAGTCATAAACTCCCCTATATATATGTGTCACCTATATATTTGTCATCTTATTAGATTAAAACAAGCAGTTCCAGTCCAGTACTAAACTTAATTCTCAGAATAAATAAGTACTTATTCTTTTAAATCACATCATAATATATGAAAGTTATGGTTACTTACCTAAACATTATACAATTATTATCTTTCATTATATTATTTTCTATAAAAAAAGGGGTAAGGAAAACTGTAGCACAATGATTGCAGGACACTTCTTGCTAGACTAAAAGTAGTAGGTAAAATTTTTTAAAATAAAGTGTTCTAATAAAGCACTTCGTGTGATACCTGTAGATTACGGTGAAGAGATGTAAAGGGCTCTAATCTAAGAAGGTAATAAAGCACAATGCCCATACTTGAGTAATGAGATCCATAGTAGAAACTGCATCAATAGATAAACACCAATACATGAGACTAAGTTATCTATCCATATATATTTCATAAATAAAGCATCACTACAAATCTTAGATTAAAACAGACTAATTACCTGGGTATATCAGGGTCACAGAAATTACGGTATCTATCTTCAAATACCTAAATATAAGAAGCATACAATAAGGTCTGATATACACCAAGTCTGATATAAAAAAAAAAATAGATCAAACTGATTTCTATTTTAAACACTAACCTCAAATCGTTTAGTATCAAGCGCTCCAACAGGCTTTGAGAGATCTCGAAATGTAGATGATTTGTTAAAATCAAGAACCTCTGATGAGTGGTCAGCCAAGACCCAAGGAAAAACGGGATATTGGGTCAAATCATTGTAAGATCTTCCAGTAAGTGTATTGAGAATCATTAAATACTCAAAGTTTGTTATCTCCCTTTTCCTCCAGTTTTCTCTGGCAGTTTCTGCCATTTCCTGTGCCACTCGCCGATCAACAAAACTAATAGATCCACTCTTGTCCTTTCCACTTCCTTTGGGAAATGAAAATTCGTTTCTTGTAGTGACTATCAAGTTTCCTATATCTTTTGCATCCTTCAGTGATGCAAAGTTTAAAAACACTGGGGCAACTGAATCACTAAAGAAAATCTCTATTGCAGTGAATCTGAGCAAATACCGTGTCCAATGAACAGCTTTTATCTAATATGATCATAATGAGACAAAGAATCATCCAAAAGAAAAGAAAAAAAGGATATCAATATTCAATTAGCATAGTGCAAAAGAACATGCAAAGAAAATGATACCAGCAAACCAACCTTGGCTACACTCCATCTTCGATGTCGTTTAACACATCTCATAAGTTTAGTAGGTCCATTTCCATTTATCAGTTCTACATGACCAACTGCTGTTCCCTTTTGAGGATCCATACCAGAAACAGGCCACTTATATGATCTTTGTTTTATATCAGACTTGGTGAGATCAGAATTAATTGAGGCATCAAAGTTTCTAAAAACAGATGACCCACCAGTACCCTCTACCAAGAATTGAGCAAAGAAATGTAAGACATTTTTCATCACTGCCAAATGACCAGCTAATTTTCTCTTTGGGGTGACAAGAACACAAGGAATCGATACAAGCACCTGAAAATTAAAATTAGGCATATCAGCAATACGTTTCAGACTACCTTTTTAATACCAAGAGACCATATTCCATCATACCACATACCTCACTAGCTTCTGTTTCAGGAGTAGAGGAAGTATCTTTTCGTTCTTGCACAATATCCTTTCTGTCACTGACATCTTTGATTAAGTCTAAGGATTGACAGTCTGAATGATCACCAGGAGTTTGTGTCTTCTGTCCACTTATATCAGTATTGGCTTCATTTATGTCCAAAGTTCCCTCATCAGTTATTTTTCTTATCCCTTTCAGTAAGAGTTGCTTCATTTGGTCAGGTATATTACCCACAAAACCATGATTACTTTCATTAATAGGAGTAGCAACCCCACTACCAGTGGAAGAAAGAGGACTACATAGATTTTCGTCAAAGTGGTAATTTTGCCTTAGTTTTGGCCTGCGTCGCCATGTATCTTCTATCTTATCAAGTTTCCAGTGTGTTACAACGCAATTTGGAAAAGGTTTAGCAGACCATGGACCCCTCTCATCAATTAAAGAACGAAACATGTGTATCCATTTTTCCTGTATAAAAGCAACCCTAGTTTTTAACAAGCTGATTCAATTTAACATATTTTATAAAGGAAAAAGCAGGGTTCAAAAATACATAAATGTATTTTATGCTTACCGCGACATTTTGCTGCTTTTCCTCATAAGTCAGATTGAATTCAGCTAATCTGCTATCATCTGAAGCAAGAACAGAGTTCAAGCTGCTTTGTATATCATCTTCAAAAGCTTTCTTGCTGCTAGATTCTCCGGAGTTCTCATCTACTCTAGAATGAAGTTCCTGTATCTGTTGAGTGCGGTCCATTTTAGATGCCTTAATATATTTAGCCTCCTCACTGACCTGGAAAATTAAAGGCATCAAACAAAAACACAATGCCTCATGCAACAGAACATTCATTAACCATAGCCAAGTTGAATAATATTTCACTCATATTTAAGATGCCACCATGGTATAGAATGGAAAGAAACTAACAGTGAACAAAATTTAAATTAAGCAAAATAGATAATCAAGTATGAACACATTGTATCCATTATTTGACTAAAGGTTTTCGAGGAATCATCTTAATCAGTTTATAATAGACAATCTTCAAATAAGTTACAAAATCAGCTAATAACTTACAAAACAATTGATGAAATTTCACATGAACCAATGGGTTAATTTTGAACCCATAGCTTTGAAATGCCTATGATAAACATCATCCCAAACATGATAAACAACAAGTTGTTTGGACAGGTCCCGAACTCAAAAACAACAATTTCCATATGCTTGGTTCTGGAATGAAAAATTTATGGCATCAACACTCTAAAGGTTGCACAACACAACAGGAGTAGAGAAAGAAATGGACAGTTCCTTCAGTAGAGCTTCAATCCATAAAATTTCAGTAAAAGACTGCGCTAGACTTTGGTACTCAACTTTAGTGTTGGAACGAGCAATAACAGTTTACAAGACCACCATGAAGTGAGATCAGGGGCCAGAAAAACTGCTGATTCAGAAGTGGACTTTCTACCATCAACATCGGAGGCCCAGTCAGCATCATGACACAAGGCAATAATAGAAAGGGGCTTAGAAGCAAAAGCAGGTTGCATACGAAGACCATGACAAAAGGTACCTGTTGCATAATTAGGAGATAATTATTCCATAATTAGTGCAGATTTTGTTTTCTATTTATTAGGATAGATTTAGTATCTTTTGGTGATTTGATTGGATTTGTATAGCTTTAATTACCTATATTTTTTGTTTTAATTACCTATTATTTTCTTCCTTAATTAGATTATAAACGTATACAAAAATATATTCAATCTTTTTCTTTCAACTTGGTATCAGAGCTCTCGATCTGGAAGACCCTGCTTCTACAATTATTTTCTTTCTTTGGGCAGCCTTCATTGCTGCAACAATTTTTTTTTCTAGGCAGCCTTCATTGCTGCAATTATATTTTGTGGGCAACCTTCATTGCTGCAAATGTTTTTCCTTTTTCTCCATTAACCACCACCTTGCACCGTTGACCACCGCCGGAAACTGCTGCCGACCACCAGAAAATTTTTACAACTAATTTTTTTTTGTGTGAACATGACCAAATTTTGCCAATCTGCAAAAACTCAGTTGGTTTTGAGCTCTCATGGAATCCCTTAGTAAGACATCTAGCACTTGTTCCTTAGCTATGAGCAGTAAGAGTTCTAGTTTCTTATCATTTAATACTCTAGTACTGCAAATATTTGAATTATAGACTTTGGTGTTCTTGATCATATGACACCTCATTCCTCTTATTTTTCATCCTACACAGGTTTATCTAGTAACAAACATATTATTGTGATTCATGTTCCCAAACTATCTAATAGCCTCTTGTTTATTCAAAAGGTTACCCAATATTTAAATTATGCAGTGGTATTTTTTCATTCTCATTGTGTTTTTCGAGATTTTGCCACGAGGAAGACTATTGGAATTGCTAAAGAGCAGGGTGAATTATATTACTTATAAAAAAAGAAAATAAAAAGTGTTATACTACAAGCACACACTTCTAATCTTCAACAAGCCCCGAGTCTTGGTCATCCTCCATTTAGTACCCTAAAGTCCATATTTCCTGTTTTATTTACAAAAGTATCTATTGAGTCTTTTCATTGTGATTTTTGTCAGTTTGCTAAACACCATCGAACAACTTTTCTTCCCAATGGAAATAGAAGTTCTAAACCTTGTATCCATTTTGATGTATGGGGACCTTCACTTCACCTATTCCTAATATCTCGGGTGCAAAATGGTTTGTTTGATTTATTAATGATTGTACTCAGGTTACTTATTCCTCATGACAAATAAGTCTAAAGTTTTTCACTTATTTATCAATATTTACTTAATGGTTCAAACATAATTTGGAAGCCCAATTAAGAGATTGTGTTCTAGTAATGGAAGAGAATATGTGAACCAAAACATTTCCAATTAACCTGTCTGAACACCCCTCAACAAAATGGGGTTCCAAAAAGAAGAATTTGTCATCTTCTTGAGGTTCCTAGTGTTCTACTCTTCCATGTATCTGTTCCTAGATCTTACTAGGGGGAAGTAGTCTTGACTACCACTTATTTAATTAATAGATTATCTTCTCGAGTTCTAGAAGGTGTTACTCCTATTCATCTTATGACCACATTCTATTCTTTTATTCCCATTTTGACTAGTCTTCAAAATCGTGTCTTTGGTTGTCCTACTTTTGTCCATGTTCATACTCCTTATCGGGGTAAGTTAGATCCTCGCACCATCAAATGTGTCTTCATCAGTTATACCCCCAACAAAAAGGGGTACACTTGTTATCACCATCAAAGTCGTAAAGTCTATGTTTCCAAGAATCTCACCTTCCATGAAATAGTCTTTATTTCCTAGTTCTCAACTTCAGGGAAAGAGTATTCAAGAAGTTGAGGTTCTTGAGTTGCCACCTTTTCCTTTGTTGCAGGACTTCATTCTTAGGGAGGATGACAAAGACCCTGCACCAACATCATTACCAAAGAAGAATAATGAGGACAAATATTTTGAGAAACAATATCAACGAAGGCAACAAGAACCCATTCTGGTCGAACAACAACATCAATTGTCTAAACTCATACCCATGAGACTCTTGACAACACCATAAATATTGCTTTTGAAACTAACCTAAATGATTTATCTATTGCCTTGAAATAAGAACAAAAATCTTTTGCCAAATATCCTATATCCCAATTTGTGTCTCCAGAAAAACATTCTATGCAACACTAGAGTTTTCTTTCAGCTATTGAGTCTATCAGAATCCCTACATCAGTACAAGAAGCCTTAAAAGATGAGAGTTGGAATCGAGCCATGAATGAATAAATGAATGCATTAGAAAGGAATGAAACTTGGGAGACCAAAAGATAAGAAGGCAATGGGTGGTAGGTGGATATACACAGTTAACTATTAGTTTGATGGCACACTTGATTGGTATAAGGCAAAGTTGGTTGTAAAAGGGTACACCCAAACCTATAGGATCGATTATGCGAAAACTTTTGCTCCAGTGGCAAAAATGAATATAGTCAAGATTATTCTTTCTTTGGCAGCGCACTTTGGTTGAGAGATGCATCAATTTGAAGTTAAAAATGCCTTTTTGTGAGGCTTGGAGGAAAAACTATACATGGAGATTCCACCTGGTTATGGTGTCACTAGTGAAGGGAATAAGGTGTGGAAACTTAAGAAGGCCCTGTATGGTCTTAAACAATCACCACGTGCTTGGTTTGAAAGGTTTACTCAAGCTATGGTATCTTTCGCATATCGACAAAGCAAAGGTCACCATACTCTGTTTATAAAGCATTCTCGGGATGGTAAACTCACTCTACTTTTGGTCTATGTAGATGATATGATTATTGTAGGTGATGATGAGATTTAAAAACAAACTTTGAGGGAGAGACTAGCTACTCAATTTGAAATGAAGGATCTTGGGAAGCTTAAGTACTTCCTTGGGATAGAGATTGCTTACTCTAGATAGGGCAACTTTATTTCACAAAGAAAATACACCCTTGATCTCCTCAAAGAGACTAGTAAGTTAGGGTGTAAAACCACTGGAGTACCAATAAAGCAAAATCATAGGATTGAGAATGATGAAGACAATCCATAGGTGGAGAAGACAGAATATCAAAGACTTGTAGGAAAACTTATCTATCTATCACACTGGGCCAAACATAGCCTATGCAGTTACTGTAGTTAGCCAATCTATGCATGATCCAAAAGAAAGACACTTGCAGACAGTAAATAGAATTATTCAGTACTTAAAAGCCTCTCCCAGAAAGGATTATTGTTCAAAAAAGGGGAAACTTATCCATGAAAGTATATGTTGATGCTGACTATGTGGGATCAATTGTTGATAGGAGATCCACTACAGGTTATTGCATGTTCTTAGGTGGAAATCTGGAAACATGGAGGAGCAAGAAACAAAATGTAGTTGCAAGATCAAGTGCAGAGGCAGAATTTAGACTGACATTTCATTAATAAGTAGTTGGATAATGGTCTTATAGTCATCAAGTACATTCCTTCAAAACTCCAATTGACAGATATGTTCACCAAGGGACTTCCCATAAAGCATTTCAAAGATCTTACTTTCAAGTTAGGAATGATAGATATACATCCACCAACTTGAGGGGGAATATTGCATAATTACGAGATAATTATAACATAATTAGTGTAGATTCTGTTTTCTATCTATTAGGATAGTTTTAGTATCTTTTGGTGATTTGATTTGATTTGTATAGCTTTAATTACCTATTATTTTTTTCCTTAACTAGGTTGTAAATAGTCTTGTTGATAAAAAGAATCTCCACGGGAACCATATTTGAGACAAATTCGGAACTGAAAAAGCAAATCTACCACCACAGCCTCGACTGCAAGGAGGGGTGGTCTTGGATTGGATTTTTCAAAATCCAATGTAGATCTAATCTAGATCCAATAAAATGGATTGGATTTAAGATCCATAAACATTATAACTAGATCCAATTTATTTGGATTTTTTTCAATCCATTTAAAATAGATTAAATCCACTTTATCAATAAGAATAAATTCTTCTCGATTTGGACCCTGGCCAAATCAGCTTGACATGGGCCCGGTTCGACTCAGATTGACATGGGCCCGGGCCAACTTGGCTCAACATGGACAAGTGTCGACTCGAATCGAAATAGGATGGGGCCAACAAGGCTTGACATCGTCCCGACCCCACTCGGGCCGACTTGGCTTGACATCTTCCTGAGCCGACTCAGCTCGAGCCGACACAGTCCAGACCAGGCTAGGCCAAGTCAAAATCTAACCCAAAATCCATTTTGGATAATCCAAAAATATATCTAATTTATATCTAATCCATATCCAATTAAATGGATTGGACGTAAAGTCCAAAAAATATGGATTTGGATTTGAGATAAAACCATTTAAATGGATTAAATGTAATATGGTTTTGGATAACTATGGATTGGATTTGGCCATTTGGATTTTTTGCCCACCCTTAAGTACGACCTTACAACCTTGGAGCCATATCATTTTTAGATAACTGAGTAATTAACCAAGGGATGAATGATTTTCTTTTGAAAATGATTTCTACGAGATTCATGAACAAGAAGAAGGGCCTTAACCTGCGTCATTGGAGGTGTTTCAAATTTAATTTCAATAACAGAAATCATAGGGCATAATCTTATGGAAGAGCTTCAAGATTAGCGTCCACGTACGCATCATTCATGACAAGACAACCAATTCTAGGCAGAACATCTACAATGGACTTGATTTTCCCCAAGAACACCCTCATGGACTTCTTGTTAAGGGAATGGGCATGAAGATAAGTGCGCAATTGTCTTGTTCTACCTTTGGTTTAAGTAGAGAAATGATCATGGATTTGTTCCCAAACCTTGTATGAGTGAACAACTCCAAGAACATATGACAAGATGGTCTTGGACAGAGTTGATTGAAGCCAAGAAAGCAAGATTTGGTCTTCATATGCTGGATTAATAATTCCAGAGGCACAATCATCTTCAAAGAGAAATCTTGAAGGTATCACAAGATTAACAACAAACCTGTGCGGTTTATGAGACTTAATAGCAGGTTCAACCTGTTGCTTCCAAACAAGATAATTGGAATCACCAAGTTTTTCGTCTACGGAGTTTGGAAGAAACTGGGAAGGGGATGGGAGGGAGCTTGAATTGACCATTGTGGATCAATCACTGGCTCTTGATACCATAACACAATTTGGTATGTAAAAGATAGAGAGAAAGAGATTCAATATTATTTCATTCATAACTGTATAGTGAAAGAAAACCAATATATAGCCTTAAGAATAAAGTCTATATACAGTTCAAACAAAACAAGAAACAAAAACAGCAGAAAGCAACAAACAGCCAAGCATTTTGTTGAAAACAGTTAACTGCATGTTTACATTATACAATACTAATACACTCACATAAAAGGAGAGAAGAAAGTAACAAGGAAATAGATGTAAGTATTTAAACTATATTTTCAGACATACTGCTGTCAGAACACGATCCTTTTGTATTAAATTTTGAATGGACGATGCATCTTTTGAGTTGTAGCTAGGATCCGAGGCATCATCTCGGCTTGCAATGCTAGTAGCAAGCATTGATTTTCCAATATTAACCGTCTCCCTTATCAAATGTGATAAAAGATGGAAACGAACACCGTCATCCAATGTTCCATACTGTGACCTAACAAAAAGCAGTGTCCTACAAACATCCAAACCAGAAGTTAATTTTTAACAATGTAATCATGAAACAAGAGAAATCACTTTGACCCTGCTTTTTATAGAATTTTGCGGCCAGAAACACACCATGCGGCATTTCAGTCAGCAGGAAATATTTCTTTAATTGGAAACAACTTCCCACCATGAAAAACACACATACTTTAATTTTGTGTAGTGGGTGCAAAAGGTATAACCATGTTGTAAGTATTCAGTAGAAATGTTACCAGATAATAAGTTGCAGCCTGCTTTTGCTTTGCTCGTCATCAGCATTTAAAAGGCAAGGTAAAAGTGAGATAAACTGGTGGACACACCGTGATGCCCTTTCCAGAGAAGATTTACATAAATACAGAATAAGAAGGCGATAAATAATTCTAGGACACCTCTCTCCTCGTAAAACCATAGCTTTATCAACATTTTTGTTAGGCTTAGCAGTCAAAGCAGTACTAATCCCTCCTGCTACAACAACTGCAGCCACTTCAGCAGCAGGAATGTTTAACGACTCAACCAAACCACGTGCCCTTTGACCAAGAGATGGTCCTGCCAATGCTGATGATTTAGATAGCATATTGTTGGAACCTTTACCATTCATCTTGCTGATAACAACCCACAATTTGTCATAAAGATTCCACCACTTATCCTCCATTGTATCATCTTTTGGTATTGGCTGCTTAGAATTCGGTGATTTACTGAAAGTGTACAGAATCAAATTGTAAAAGTAGTTTACATCATGCATCAACTAAATTTTTTTTTTCATTGGGGAAATAGTGCCATGGGGAACAAGGATAAACATTTTCATACCTAGACGTTTGAATGTCAGCTTCTTCTATCAATACTTCTTTTAAGGCAGTACTGTACTCCTTGTGTTGTTCCATTTCCAAATCAACATGAAAATCAAAGTCACTTCCAAGAAACTGTAAGAAAAAAAAATAGAGCTCTTCTAAAACATATTAAATAGGTTAAAAACATCAGTTATATTTTGAAATCAAAATAAGATAGAATACCTATATACTATTAAACACAGGACAATTTTATTCTGCAGGCTGAAAGGTTTTTATTGAATATTATCTTGAAATGTATATATAATATGAAAATGAAGTGTGGAGAAAACTTGAATTTACTTCATTTCTTAGCTTCAAACATATAGGGTAAGAACCCGTTGTTATTTTCCGGACTTGTCCATCAAACCTTATTAGCTGTCCAACACTTTTATTGCAGCAGCATAAGGATTTAGAAGAAAATGAGAGTTCAATGTTCCGATGTGCACTTGTGGCTCCTAGTGTGCGGTTGAATAACTAGCTTTCATACCACAGTTCTTCTTTTGGCATATTTATATGTCACCCCAATTTGATTTTCTTTTTATTCATAATGCTTTAGTAAGGAAATTTCACCCTCCACACATAATGTAAAATCAAATTTTATCAATACAAAATGAACAATTCAAACAAAAAAGAAAATACAGGCAAACCTATTACCGGGAGTTCTTTATCAAGTTCAGATATCAGCATCTCATCAATTAATCTCAGAAGGTATAGGGTATTGTCTCGACAGGGTTGTGAGATGAAAATACTGTCCACAGCAGCTGACAGCTCTACTAGATTCTGAATAAAATCCTCATATATATCACGAAGAAAATATCTATATGAATGGCCACCCTACAAGGATTTTTTTAAAACCAAATCATCCCTTGAATTAAAAATAAGATATTATAACTATCATAGACACATTCTTGCATCATTAAAGTGAATAACATAAAGGTGTAGTCAGATTGTCAACGTACTTCCTCGAAGTGCATAAGAAGGAAATTGACTGTCTCTTCCATCTGTTGCCAGCCACCTTTTACAGAATGCAAATAGTGACAGAGAACAAGGGAATACAAATTCCGCACCAAGAGCAGCTCATCCATTCCAATTTCACCTTTATCAGGTAATTTGGCATTATAATCTTTTAACACATCAAGCTTCAGAGATGATGTTAACCAGGCATTCCACCCATATTCCTATTAACAATATTATCAATTAGAAAACAGTTTTTTCAGTTGTTAACACTCAAGAGGACCTTTCAGAAACCATACCATAAAAGCTTCAATATTTGAAGCATTTGAATCAAGAAGATTGAGTAAATCTCTGATTATTTTCATTCTTGCTGATGCATTCTTGCAGCCAGACAGATATCTGAAAATCAGAGGCAACATTTGAGGAAGTAAAAAATGACTACCCTTGCTTCTGACCCTCTCCAAGTGGTTATTTCTTTGTAAAACCTGTAAAGAAACACCTCCATCAGAAATTGGCCATGAATAATATTAAACAAGAATCATAACTACTAACGGCCAGCTAAGAAGAAACTTCTCAATCAGCACTTTTAAAAGATAAAACAGGAAGGAAAAATGAAATTACCTTGTTCATGATTTACAAACAAGATTTTGGAGAATCTAATAGGAAATAGCTTCAACAATTTGGATCGTGCATGAACTAATTTTAGCTTATGGGCAAGTTAATTTCATTTTTTCTTCTTATTTTCTTTTCGTAAAAGTAACTTTGTTTGCAACTTAATTCACTTGAACTCATTATCAAGCACACAATATCTTAAGTTTAGACAAGAATAATTTCTCTCTTATTCAGTCTCATTATTTATATCTTATATATATATATACATATATTAATTGGATAAATTTGGAAACAAGCACTTCCTATACTAGGAAACAAATCCCTGAGATTGTGGGATTGAAATGCTAGTAATAGAATCAACATGTGATCAATATATAGAATTAGAAAACAATAGAAATCAAATCTGAAACTTCCTAATATATCTCAACACTCCCCGTAAAGCTGGTGAATAAATCTTCTCTATTCCCAGCTTGGATATAATTCTTTCAAAGTTACAGTTGTTCAGCCCCTTGGTAAGTATCTTTGCAAGCTGTCCTTGAGTAGACACATTTGGAGTGCAAATCATGCCACTGACAAACTTCTCTTTGATAAAATGTATGTCCACTTCAATATATTTCATACTATCATGTTACACTGGGTAGTGAGCTATGTTGATTGCAGATTTAATGTCAAAATATAACCTTAGAGGTTCATCCCACTTTATCTCTAAGTCTACCAATATAATCTTCAGCCATGACAATTCACATATTCCTTGAGCCATTGCCCAAAATTCTACTTCAACACTAGATCTGGCTACCACACATTGTTTTCTAATCTTCCAAGTTTCTATGTTTCCACTATTGACGGTACAATATCCAGTAGTTGACCTCCTATCCACAACTGAACTTGTATAACCAGCATTAATATATGCCTTTAAACTACCAATCTTGTTTCTTTTGAATAAAATCCCTCTCTTAGTGTACTTTTCAAACTGGACAATTCTAAGAGTAGCTTGTAAATGTGCTTCCAGTGGTTGATGCATAGACTGAATAACTAGACTCGCAGAAAAAGCAATATTTGGTCTAGTGTGAGATTGATAAATAAGTCTTCCCACAAGTCTAGTACATTTCTTATCCAAAGCAACATGTAGTTACTAATAGTGGACATAGGAAATGTAAGTGTCCTTTTAAATTGCGAATGAAACCTATAAAAGGTGGTGAAGGATGATTGTAAAATTACTTTGTGTCTCTTTTGTATCTAACACTTCTTTATCCAAAGCAACATCATCCTCTGCACTTCACAACTTTGAATTTAGATTAACAAGTGTGTTTGTTGGTTTGCAGACTATTTTACTTGTTTCTTGTAATAGATCAGTAATGTACTTTTTTTGAGATGCGAATATCCCAATCTTGGAATGCGCTATTTCAACTTTCGAAAAATAATTCAACTTTCCTAAAAGTTTTAATTTCAAATTCTTTGGCAAGACTATGGCTCATCCTTTGTTCCTCCCTTTCATCATTTCCACTAACAATGATATCATCCACATAGATCAATAGAACTGTTACTCCCCCAAAATCAGAATGCTTGATCAACAAAGTGTGGTCCCCTTGATTTTGTTCTGTATTTAAGGCTCGTTATAACTTTAGTGAATCTTCCAAACCATGCTCTAGGTGACTATTTAAACCAATATAGCGCTTTTCTGAGCTTGCAAAATGTGTTGGCCTTAATCTGCCCAATATAGCCAAGTGGTACTTCCACATAAAATTCTTCTTCAAGATCCCCATATAGACCAATAGAACTGTTACTACCCCTAAATCAGAATGCTTAAACAAACGGCGGTCCCCTTGATTCTGTTTGTATTTAAGGCTCATTATGACTTTAGTGAATCTCCCAAACCATGCAAGGTGACTATTTCAACCCATATAGTGCTTTTCTTAGCCAAATGATACTTCCATGTAAAATTCTTCTTCAAGATCCCCAAGTAGAAATGCATCATCAAATTGACACAAGTTCCAATCATTGTTTGCAGCCGAAGACAAACCAATCATGGTTTACGCTAACTGCATTCATTTTTGCAACTTGTGCAAAGGTCTCCAAGTAAACCACTCCATAAGTTTGGATGAATCCTTTAGCCACCAGCCTGGCCTTATACCTCGAAATAGCCCCACTTGCACCCAACTGGTTTTTTTTTCAGGTGGTAGGGTGACTATGTTTAGCAACTTCATTTAAACTTCATCTTGTTGGGGTGTGTATACACATGAGGATTCATGAATTATCCCTTCCTTTTGAAAGAAAGAATCTACGGTATGATTGAAATAATCTTTAGCATTTTCTGACCTAATTTTCTTGATAGCATGTCAAATTGTCCTCCCCAATGTCTTGTCTATAAGTGTATCCATAAAAAAACCACACTACATAAGAGGTAAGTTTTTGTATAGAGATCAGGTTTGTGGATAATTTAAGAACTTGTACCACATTTTTTAGAATATGGTTAGGTTTATTCAGACATCTGCTTCGCCAGCTACAATTATCATGTTTCCATCAGCTGTGGAAATGTTTTGTTGCTAGGACATAGGCACTATGTGGAAAAGAATTTAGGATTATGTGTCATATGATCAATGGCTCCATAGTCTAAAATTAAGTAGTGGGTGAAGGGCATATTTCAGACACTAAATCCAAAAGAAAATGGTAACTTACCAGAATATGTTAATGAACAAAAAGATGTGGGTTTTTCCAATTTACTAAGGAAGGACCTTACTCTTCTTAGCTCCTCATGATTGAGTTGAATAGATCCTCCTTGTCTTTTAGGAATAGCAACAACATGACCTGTTTGACTTCCGCCCTTGGGAGGTCCTCCTTTGCATTCCCAATCTTTGCTTTGGTGTTTTCCATGCAACTTTTAACATTTGTCCCTAGTGTAGCATGGCTTGTTATAATAAGTACACCATACTTCATCATTTTTCTTCTCCATCTTTGTAAGTGAGCCTCCATCATTTTTCTTCTCCATCTCTATAACCATGGTAACAACCATTGCAGAACTTTCTGCAATAGGAGTCTCTAACATTAGATTCTAACTTTCTTCACTCCAAATAATTGCCATGATTTCATCATTAAGTCTTGGAACTTTTTCCCTTCCCAATATTTTTGAATTCTGACTTGGTCATATCCTTCATTTAGACCTACCAAGAAATCATACACTCGATCATGTTCAATGTACTCTCTTAGAATTGATGAATCCTTAAAAAACATGGCCTTAATGACCTTGTAGTGATCCATTCTCATCCACAAAGCTTTAAGCTAATTAGAATACTCAGTAACAGTTCTAGTGCCCTATTTGGTTGACATGGTTTTCATCTTCACACCATAAATCTGTCCAGCATATGATGCCTTAGAATATGTTTCCTTTATAGCGATCCGTATTGCTTTTTCTGAATTAAGGAACATACATGTGTCATTGATTTATGGAACCATTGACTTCCATAATCATACCATGATCATAGAGTCTTATTCATCCTAGATCTAGGATCATCTTCCGCAAGGGCATCATCAGTTAAATAGATAGCCTTTCCTTTCCCTATCAAAATGGTCTTAATGAGTTGTGACCACTTGAGATCTTTTCCATTCAACTGATAGGCTGAATGAACATTCTGCAATTCTCCTACGAGCTTGTCTCCACTTTCCATTTCAGTCATTACAAATATGTGCAATTAAGGGACAAAGAGGGAAGAATGAATCTGGACGAAACACACAATGAAGACTACGATGAATCTGGGCACAAAATGAATCGTACAACAATGAAGACTGTAATTAAATCACATCATCAGAGGTTCCCAAGGATCAGGAACTCTGATAGCATCTCAAGTTCTGAAGAAAATAATTTCTCATTCAGTCTCATTACTTACATCTTATGAGTAAACATACATTAATTGGTTAAATTTGGAAACATGCACTGTCTATTCTAGGAAACAAATCCCTCAGATTGTAGGATTCATACACTAGAAATAAAAAAAAGGATACAAGTAATATACAAAATTAAAAAGTACTTGGAATAAAATTTTGAAACTTCCTAAAATATCTACACACAATTTAATCCTTGAAATTCTATTTTGCAATTGTCTAGAACTAGCACCCAAAAAATTAGGAATCTACATGTCATATACCTGTTTAGGGCTAGCACCACCAAGAAGAACATCAAATAAAGTGGCACATAGATTCTCTGTCTGTGGAAAGCAAAACAGTCTATCAGATATAGCTGAGAAAATCGGTTGCATTCGGATTTTCCTTTGGCTATCAGAAATAGCTCTAGGTCTTCCCACTGGGAGGTTAAAGAATCTTAACCCTTTCTTCTCAGTTGGAAGGGCAACCAAAAGCCTTCCTATGAATTGTAAGCTCAACAATCTAATAGATTCATATCCCCTAGGACAAACCAAAAATCATGAGCAGTTATAAGAACCAGATATACATTAACCAAATTCATAGAAGTTCTTATGTAACCTTGAATCTACATGTTAGTTGTACAAACCAATAATTTAGACATCTTTCATAATTTCTTGATAAAGAAAAATAAACATTTCTTTCATAGAAAAAGAAATTTCTTAAGGGAGAAGAGTCCAAAAGATATTGGGGTTTGCATAGTTCATAAAAACACTGAACTCTGAAATTTCATTTACATTCAAGTTTTAGACCAAGATACACTTAGTTTTTAGAGTATGAACAAAACAAAAATAAGAAACCAAGGGAAAGGAATAATGAGCATAGTAATTTGTACACTATACATGGAATTTATTTCTACACCCCTCTAAAGCTGGAACACGTAATACAAGGTTATGTCAACCAAGCTTTCGAATAGTACAAAGCAAGAGGACAAAGACAACATCCTAAGACATAGACAAGGTCATTGGGATATCTTTAACACAAAGGGGTAGGGAAGTCTCATTTGACTCCAATTTGGTTCTCTTGCCAAAAAGTTTTTTTTTTTTTTTTCGGATCAAATCAACAAGGGTTAAGTCTTCATTATCACTTTGTTTTGTGTATTTCAATGTCTGATACGAAAGCTCTAAGAGAGGAATTGAAATCATTTTAGAAAGTGGAGTTTAAGGCCACTTGTATATTATAAGTTGACCTTATTTCTAGGTGATATGGGGCTTCCCAACACCCCTCCCCCCCCACACCTAAAATGCTTCTCAAACCAGGCAATTACCAATTTGAGTTGTAGCCTTCGACCATGTTAAATTTAAGCTCAAAACCAATTAGTATTAAGTAAAGTTATCCAATAATATATAAGTTTCACTTCAACTTGGAGCCCTATTTACGAGTTAGTAATTGTCACTGACGTTGTTGGCCATTGTTGTTGAGGTTATTCCTGAGCCAAAATGTTATGCCTCACTCGCCATCACCAAAGACAAGGCTGTGGTGACTTCTCACTTTGAATCTAGAGCAAGAGGAGTTCTCGGACTCAAAGGTGAGGAGCTTTAAAGGTAACAATTAAGAGGTAAGTGTTACAGACAATTTACGCATTGCATTGAAAAGGGGGAAATCACAAGTTAAATATCCTATTTCACAATATTATTACATTGACAATCTCTCTAATAGATATTGAAGCTTTATTGTTGTCATTGATGCCATAAAAATTCCTACCTCGGTTTAAGAAGCCATGAAAGAGGAGAGGGACGCTATTAGCGACATAGATGTAAATATTAAGCTATTTAACTATTACAATTAGCTTTTTACTATTGCAACCTTTTTTAACCTTGTATATGCTTAGCTTGTATCTTCTTTCTCATTCAATGCAATAATAATTCCATTCCCTTTTTGTTAATCTTTTCTCTGTTTTCACTCATCCTAAAACTCTAATATGGTATCAAAGGCCAAGGATTGTTCCGCAATGGCCAATTCAAACTCCCTCCCTTTCGCTTCCCAATATTTTCCCATTCTATAGCTGAAAAACTAGATGATTCCAATAATCTTAATTGGAAACACAATGAACCTGTCATAAAGACATATAGACTTCATCAATTTGTTGTAAACCCAATGATTCCTCCTCACTTTCTTTTAGATGATGACCACAATTCTAGAAAATTAAACCGAACCTATGAAGAATGGGAAGTGCAATATCAAATCTTGCTTACTTGGCTTTAATTAATGCTTTCAAGTTGATCTTGTGTTGAATTATTGGATCTATCCACTCGTATAAGGTGTGGGAACAAATTCATTATCACTTTTTCAGCCAAACCAAGGCACATGCTCAACAACTTTGCACCGATCTACGCGTCACCTTTATTAACAAAAACTATGTCAATTCTTGGGACAAATAAATCCATTGTTGATGAACTTGTTGGAATTGGATGTCCTGTCAAACATGTTGAATATGTTGATGCAATTCTTGAAGGTTTCCTGCATGAATATGCTCCGATAATTTGTCATTGAAAGTAAGTTTGAAACACATATAAAAACAGATGTTGAAGCTCTTCTTCTTGCCCATGAATCCACAAGTACCCAATCTGGTAAGAAAACATTCCTTCCATCGATAAACTACCCACATTCATATTGAACCCTAACTCTTCAAGCTCACAGAACCGTAACAGTTATGCTCATGCAAATTTAAGTCGTCTGCCTTTTTCTGAACATGGTGGTGTTCACATGAGTGCAACAAGCTATCTTTTCTCAAAAACAACTTGGCTCTCAAAATATATTCGGACCTACTTTATATCATTAAGTGGTAGTGCCTTCCAATAAGCCACTCTAACTCGACCATAAATCAGCTTTGTCTTTATACTACTGTACGGTCCCTCCAAGGCACTTAGTTTGATGGACTACATATTTGACCTTCTTCTCTTGAACAATCATTCACTTGAGGCTTTTTATGATACTGATCGGGTTGACAAGCACTCTACTTGTAGAGGGGGAATCTATCATGGTCCCAATTTAATATCTTAGTGGTCCAGCAAGCAGAAAGTAACTACCCACTCATGCACTCTAGCTAAATACAAAAGTTTCGCTCAAACTTTACTAAATTAATGTGGATTTCTGCTTTGCTCATAGAGTTGCAAGTTCCATTCACTACTTTAGAATCAAAGCGTTGTAATCCTTGCTCATGATACAATGTTTAATAGTCACACAAAACACATGGAGATTGATGCATATTTTGTGAGGGAAAAGAATTTAACCAAGCAGCTTTTCATCTAACATTCCAGCACTACATCAGTGGGCAGATGAGGTGACCAAGCCTCTCTTCAGCTCGTTTTACTTTCCTCAGTGAAAAACTCAATGTGCACAGTTTTTTTCTCTTGAAAAATCTTCTCCTTGAGTTTGATGTATTAGAGTATGTTCTTCCCTATTTTGTATATGCACAATTGTAAAGTGTAGTCAGAGTTGCTAGCTATTGCTAACAGCTATCTCACGTAACCTTTTCAGTAAAGGCAGTAAGCTATCTCTTGTGTTGTCAGTAATTAGTTATAAATGCTAATGCAAGCTTCTCTTTTCAACAAGTTAATAGAACGAATACCATTCAGTTTGTTAAACATTTTGTTCAGTTCATCTAACAGCTTTACCTAAAAGTGGATAATACTCACTAGAGAACTGCAGATGATAGGAGGATAGAAGAGGCCATCAATGGAAATAAATCAAGGAGTATGGGAATTTTTGTTGAGAGCAAAGAGTTACAAATTTAGTGAGTGGGTGTGGGACTGAGAGTGCATACCGCTCTGTGAATTTAAAAAGCAAAACTACAACAGTTCAATTAAAAAAAAAATTAAAGCAATGTAGTATTCCATTATGCATGTGACCACAGTAGTGGCTGCCTACAGTTTCACAGTATGCATAGCGAATTCTTCTAAATCCACAATGCTATAGTACCACTATAACTTCTATTTAAGATAAGAAAAATTCATGCAGAGAATGCCAAAGGTGACAGACATACCGCTGGAGAAGATTGACAAAAACCTGACAACCACCAATTATATTAACTTGTTCAACGAAAGAAGCCAGTAATGATATCTGGGAAACAGCACGAATAATCATGTGCAAGACATCTTCAATACAGGCCATATCCTGACTTTTCTCAAAAAAGGCTATCAGAGCTTTTATGTCTCCAACAGAAATGTTATGTCTGCAAATCCCCAAAAGTTTGGAATGAAAACTAAACAGATTACTGTGAATATCAGTTGAAAGGATAAAGACGAAACTGTACCTGAGACTCATTTCACCAAGACTTAACAAAAGAAGACGGATCTTGTGCATTTCTTCTTTGCTAGGGATTTCTCGTCTTTCCTCAGCAACTTGTTCAGAAATGGAAAGTTGAAGAGGGTTACTTCCAACAAATGATTGAGACTTTACATTATCACAATAGAATTGATGAATTATATCAAGGACACGCGGAAGCCGGCATAGACTCTTCAGTAAACGAGGATCATTGTCAAATTGCTGGATCAGAAACATATATAGTTCACGTTGCACCTTGTAAACAGTGCAAACCCAAATATGAGGATTAAGAAATATGTTACATACGGCCTCTTGCACAAGCAGTTCTGACAGTCCTGAGAAACATTGAAAAGGAAAAAAAAATTGAGGCAAAATAAAAATATCATCAAATGAAAATTAGATAAAGAAGACATGGGAACAAATTACACACCAGAATTGGAAACAACATTAAAAAGATGCCTCAACGCAGAAAGAGTTTCCAAATTAAGTTGTCGCGGAGGAACTGATTGTAACAAGAATCCCAGCACAGAAAATCCAGACACAATATGCATTTGTTGTTGATTTGCTAAATTATCATCTAGAAGAGATGCAATAAGCTCAATAACTTCAGTTGTCACCCACTCCCTCATGGTCTGTGTCAGTGGTGCACCATTTGCAGATTCTCCATCTTTTTCAAATTTACAACACTGAGTAATAAGAGGGAAAAGCACAGATACACCACCAACACAGTATATTATCTGCTGTAGTAAGCGTCTTGAACATAGCTGTGTACCACCAATTACAGCTGCTTCAAAAGAATTCTTATCCAATTGATGATGACTCGTTATTGGTGAAACATTAAACAACATTCTTCCAACACTTGCCTGAAAAAATTAATAAACACAATTGAGTATAGACATCAATGAAATATAACTCAAACATATCTCTTCAATGAACATTATTAAAGTTTGACAGAATAACAAAACAAAATCAAACATGTAAAAGAATTCAACCAACTTATAATATAATAGGTACATGTATTTTTATGTCAAAATCCAAGTAGCTAACTAGTTAGATCTGAGCACCTAACACCTGACAAACGGCACAACTAACACCTACTGAGTTTGTAATAAAAATGAATTATATAACTGTCCCACACTAGTACAAAAAACTGAAGAAATAAGGATTCAAATTGTACTCCAATACCCCCCCGCAAGCTCATAAGGAGTGAGGAGCAGGCCTATAATCTACCACTTTTTTAAGATTGCAATACAAAGTGCAGAACCTAGAAGGAGAAAAACCTTCTAAAAGAATGTCACCACATTGCACAATAACAAGGATATGAAAAACATGAATAAGCTTGTTAACAACCTTTTCTCTAACAAACAAAAGTTCCAATTCCATGTTTAGTTCAGGAGTGAAGAACAAGAGTGAAGAACAGGAGTGTGTAAAGAGCAACAGAACTCGTTACAAATATAATTAATGTTAGACCCTCAACAGGATGTGTCAGCAAATTTTAAATTCATTAACAAAGTTTCTTCCAAAATATCCAATGCATACTTCCATTCAGAGATAATAATTACATTGTTTTATTCTGCTACCACAATCCCCAATAAATATTTTAGCCAAAATCTTTAGTATAAAAGTGGTGACAAAGGTGTTGCTTTACCTGTGAGATGTCACAGTAATCAATGTCTGTAAGTACAATATCAACAACATATACAAGATACATACACCCAAGTCATAATAAAAAACGGAATGATTTGCCTTACTGCGAGTCATAACAAATAGTACTAAATTTTCCAAACAAAACTCTAGCAGACAGACTATATCAAGATTCGTGAAAATGACAAATCAATCTAGAAGACACCCCATGAGCAACAAAACCTAAAGGGTGCTCCATATAAAGTTTTGCCTACAAATTCCCATTAAGAAAAGTATTTTTAAAGTTTAGTGGAAAAAGAGGTCATTCTTGAAGAGCGGTCATGGCTATTAATAAGCAAATAAAGGCTACATTTGCCATCGGCATAGTCCAAACCAAAAATTTGTGTAGAACCTTTAGTCGCAAGGTGAGCTTTGAGACCATAGTACCATCAAGACCAACCTTGATAGCAAAATTCACCTACAACCAACAACAAATTTCCAAGAAGGTAAAGGAACAAGTTCCCAAGTTCCACTATTTGGAAATGAACTTCTTTCACCATGTGGTCTGACGCCAACAAGGATGGCCTAAGGCATCACCTACAAATTTGGGAATTGACATAGAAGAAGTAGACGAAGGGAAAGTACAAAATGCTTGAGATAGTCTATAGTAACTCAAAGCAACATATTAAGAAGATGGATTATGGGTAGAGCATATACCTTTACGAATGGCAAAGAGAATAAGGTTCAATTGTCGGTGCCAGAGGGATGGAGGAGTTGGCAAAAGAAGAGTGTCATCAAATGGACGATGCCAAGTCTGCCGACTACTGTACACCTGAAGGGTAGGTGGAGGTGGGGGATCTTTAGGTCCACTAGACACAACAAGAGGAGCATGGACAATTGGGATATTGAATTGATTAAATGGAAACACCTTAGGAGAATGGGACTTCAAATAAAAGGAAGACTTAATGAAAATAAAATCTACTAAAATGAAATAATGGTTCAAAGAAAAAGGGAAACATTTATATTCTTTTTGTGATCTAGTGAATCCAAAAAACACATTTGTGTGACCTGGCAGACAATTTATCAAGACCTGGACAAAGTTATTAACAAATCATGTGAACCCAAAAAACTTTAAGGAGTAAGGGATGGACAAATTCATGAGGAAATAAAATAGAATCATAAATTTTATTATTTAAAACCAAATTCTGTTATTTAACAAAAGACAAATAACTCGAAGTAGTCAAAGGCGATAAAAAAGATTTAATATTAGTAATTTGAAGTATATTCTTTGCAAAAATGTCGAGGTGATTCAACACCAATGATGCATGAGAATTTCATATAAGAAAGTCATGACACCACTTCCAACCCAAAACCTTAAGACAATGGGTATGTGACTTTTCTTTCTCATATAGTGCTCTTCAGAATCATTCCTACTCAATATGGGATAAACTCAAACTTGGAATTCTAACAATCACATCTCCAAATGCAAGTTTCTTCCACATTGGTACTTCTGCACAAGAAACATTGGTTAGCCATTTGTACCGCCTTTTTTATCACAACAGGAGATGATTACCATCATGGTTATCAAACTCGCTAGTAAACTCGTTGACTCGTCTGAGTTTACGTATCCACTTGGCCTTACCGAGTTAACTCGATAGTAGACTCAGTTTTTGCATAAGCTCGGTAGACTCGGCGCAGACTCAGAGAAATCGGAGTAGACTCGCAACTCTGGTCCGAGTTGGCGAGTCCAGCTGGGTTTTCTCTTAACCCTAAAACGATATCGTTCTGAAGGGGAAATTAGGGTTCGCGTTTCATTTTCCTTTGTGTCTTCTGTGGAGTGCAGCGGTCGATCGAGTGGAGCGTTCGCAGGCTGCACATGGTTCGTGTTATGGTTGCGATGTTCGCAGTGGTCGTGGGTTGCAGGTGGATCGTGCGGTGGTTGCAGTGATCGCGGTGGTCGCGGATTGCAGGTGGGCGCGGGTTGCAGGTGGTCACAGGTTGCAGGTGTCGCAGGTTGCAGGTTGAAAGTAGACTATTACGAGTCGAATCTACAGAACTCCCACGACTCTACGTAGACTCGCGAGTTTGACAACCTTGATTACCATAAACCCCTTGTCAAGAAGACTTTTGATAAAAGGAAGTCTAACAATACAGGATTCAACTACTCACATGTTTGATCCAAATTCAACACATCAATTTGTTAAATATATTATGTGCGAAAACGTCTGGTTGATTCGACCCTTATGAGCCATGAGCATTTTATTAAAGAAAGTCAAGACACTACTTCCAACATAAAACGTTAAGGCAATGGGTATGTGAGTCTCCTTTTTTATATATTGCTCTACAGACTCATTCATACTCAATGTGCAACAAATTCATCCTTGGAATTATAAGAGGTAATGTGAACTGTGGCACTTGAGTTTAGAACCCAAGTGCTAAGAGAGTCGGATTTGATGAGGCTAACAAAAGATATACCTGTCTAGAAGCAATGGAACTAGAGTTCTAACAATCCTCATACCCCGTTGTCCTGAAGTATATAAAGAAGATGGACCCAAATTAGACGATTGTCAGGAAGCAATTTGGCCAACTGCAACAAATCAGTCATTTTACACTCTTGTTACGCCCTTTGCCTGGCTTGCAAGGGCAATTGTAATCCCCACGCTGACATACCAAAATAGAAGTCATCAAAGGGTAGGAAAGTGGAAGTATAGGTAGGCACAACTTAGGACCCCAAAATTTGATCACGAACATATGAATAATCATTAGGAAGTTCATGAAAGACCAACAACATTAAAATCTTTGACTATTGCTCTAGTTCTAGAAAAGGAGTGGAGGCAAAAGGAAATAACTCATTGAAGTCATAAATAAGAGCGTGAACATTACCCAAATATTCTTAGTCATTGTACCATTAAGACGTCTAAGAGCAACAATATTGAGAAGATTTTAACAAACACCATGAAGACGTTAAGTATCATTATTGTATAATAGTTTGACCTATTCCCAAACTTCTAAACATGTCTTATTATACACACAAAATATTTGTTTTAGTAATGAGTGAATTGTAAACTTGAGAACAATACATAATTAACCATCAAATTTCAACCAACACGAAATATCATTTTTAGCAACAATGGCCATAGTTTGAGTAAGATGATCAACATAACATTGACTTTTAAGCCTGAGTTGAATGTTTGACGCCAAAGTATCCTAATTAATTCCACCTAAATTATCAATGAATATATACACATTGAAATAATTGATATAGATAGAACTTAAACATGGTAGCAACAGAAGAGGCCACGAATAAAAGACAGAGAAACCCTAAAAAACAAATGAAGCCTAATCAAGATGATAATGCCAGATCCAAAGAGAAGGGGACAAGGTGATCTTTGTTGGTGGTTGTCGCACCGCCACGCACAACGGAAAGCAACGCAACCCCTGAGTTTGGAGTGGTGCATGCAGCGCGTCACAACTCCAATCACCGCGTTCAATGCGGTATGTTGGTCACTTGGCATGGACGATCTCAATGGTAGCAGCACAACAATGGCGATGCGATAGTGGCAAAAAATTAATATTGTTAAACAAGTTTCAACAGGGAGTCAAGTATTAAACCTAACTTAATCCTTTGTGTGTATTGAGCACATAGGGTTATGTATTTATAAATAAGAAAATACAAAGATAAAAGCCAAGCCCATTACATCTAATAAACATATTACTTGAACTATGTGAGAAAATAAAGAACTATTTTATTAATAACAATGACCAATTACATTCTCATAATCTCAATTTGCAATAATTACATCTCTAAAATGAGAAAACAAAAGCAAATGGAAATGACCAAGAAAATTCTAAACGTGAGAACAAGTACAAGAAAAAAATGGTGAAAAGAGTGAGAACAAGTACAACAAAATATATATATGTATATATATATATATGTGTGTGTGTGTGTGTGTATGTGTGCGGGCGCGTGTGTGTGGAAAAAGGTGAGAACAAATACAAGAACAAAAATGGCTATAGCCTATTATTCTTTGTTCTTAAGTTAGATACATCCAAGATACAACTTTATTGACGTACTACAAATGATAAACAACTATTTTAGCAGGGCCAAAGATGACAATTGTAGTACTTTCGACGAGGATTTTGATGGATAAATATAAGTTATTGGTTCAGCGTCCATGAGCGAAGCAAAGGATTAGGGTTGAGGAAGAAAAGAGAGAGGATTGAACAAGCTCAGAGATACCAAACTGATGTTTGGGAGGAGAAAGTTGAGGAAAAGAATATTTGTTAAGTAGAAAGAATTAAACCAAAACAATATAGGTACATGCATTTATGCCTCAAAATCTAAGTAACTAACTAAATGTGATTTAGTTAGTAAGATTTGAGGACCTAACACCCTAGTCAGCTTGATACAAGAAAAGGAAATATTCTAACTATTCTACAGTCGTACAAGTAAAGAAAGGAGTAAAACTATACTCCTGATAGAGATAAATAAATATTAAATAAGCATGGCATGTACAGTCATATAGAAGATTAAAAATTATGGACCTGAGCATTGAGTCCGAAGATAATTCTTGATGCCAGACCATCTTTAGCATCAAGAATCCCACTTGGTACTTTATCACCCGGAAATGAAAGAGGCAAAGCTTCATTATCAAGGAAGGAATACATATAACTTGGTCCAAGAGAGTAGATACTTTGTACTTGTTCAGCAGAAATGGCATCGTTAAATAAATAAACAGGGCCAATTTGGCCAAAAAATGGGCATGAATCTCCGATGGATTCAAATGTAAGCACATTGTCTTCATAGTGAGGCATCTTGAGTTTAGCACCAATCATGCAACTTGTTAATGATTCACTGACTTTTGCATACCTAAATAAATAAAGCATACAATCAAACCAGAGTGTCACAAGAAATTTACCAATTAATCACGAAAATAAAATCACTAAAATAGAAAAAATAATAATTAGCATGGTTTGAACCTGCATCTTTCAGATGACACAAGATCACCATCCAAGTAACATCTCAACATGCTTCCAGCAGAAAAGGCTCTTCCTATGCTATGAGTTAAACAAAGAAAATGCCATCTCTTCCTAACTAAATTAACACGCAGATCCACGCGCTGCCTCTTCATATTTATTGACTGCAAGGAACAGACAAATTCAGCCAGCAAAAATAAATTCATCAAAGTAAGGCTAACTAAAGCAACAAAAAAGTGTCAAAGAACAATACACAACTTGACAAAAGAACTAATTTTTCATAACTATTTCCAACCTCAAAAGTGAGCTTCTCCTTTGCAAGCACGGCCAAGGACCCTTTCCCATTTTCAGAAAGAAAACTGAAAAGACCCATTGCTCCATTTCTAGGGAAATTCTCAATCCTAAGCCAACAGGAAAAAGAAAAACCCTTATTGAGAGGCCACTGCAGTGGAGTTTTCAGCATGATACCCTGCAAGAATTTGAAAGGAATGAGATAATAGATGGCATAATAATGGAGTTTTTATAGGTTTGTTGTTGGTGCTCTTCTGTATGTAACTATCAGCGGACCAAAGATATGTTTTTTGGTTAACAAAAGTGTTGGAGATCCAAGATTGTGTATAGGTAAGGCCAAATTATAGTATACGAGCGGAGTACAAACCTCACCTTACAATATGCTTTTGTATGTATGGTTGTCTTAGGCTAAACTCACTTACTAAAATCTTATCAAAATCGTTTAGAGTCTATCCTGGTGATGTTTGTTTGAGCCTATCATGTCACTCGCTATCAGGCTGCTATCGAACGAACCACAATTATCAAGTCTCGCACTCGATATGTTCATTCCTTGACGTCTGAAGGTGTGTTGGAGATCTCATCAACTAGAGATAACTCCAATTGTAGTGTATAAGTGGGATGCAAACATCACCATATACGCCAGTTTTGTGAGGTTGAACTAGGCATAAACTCACTTTCTAAGAAAAAGTGTGCTTGTTTATGTCAGCTCGTCTAGAATCTCAATGCGTTATTGCTAAACGTTTTCTATTATATCTTTAAGGTACTCTAAAGTGTAGTCTGCATATCTCTTCTGTTGTACCTCATCAGCCTTCATCTATAGTGCCTTTTGTGATGCTCATTGGGCTACCGGTCCTGAAGATAGATGATCAACTTCTGGTGTTGCAATCTATCTAGGTCCTAACAAAGCCACTTTTACCAACAAGATTTCTTTTTCTTTGATCTAAACCTCAAGTTATCTGAGTTGCCTATTTTTTACATCCATCATAAGCTTCTAAGGGATGTTAGAGATATGTTCTTCTCTGCTTTAGTAGTGTATAGTGTATTTTGTTTTTGTTAATAGTTTCCAAACAGCTACCTGTTATCACTGTGGTTTGACAGTTGTAGTTTGTTACAACTGAATAATCTTTCAATGCAGTGCTACTCTACCCATATATTCATAGGATTTGTATGAGGTTCACTGACTTTTGTATTTTCACAAAGTAGTGAATTACATTTCTAGGCAGTTTCAATAACATGGACTTCCCATTTTAAGTTACATACTTTTAGGAACACAGAATATGTATATGCAGCTGAGGCATGCAGATATTTTGCAGTTGGAATAAGAGCAGAAAATAACACCACCAGCTTTTACAATCTCTGGGTAAGTCTAGTTTTTGGAGCTTCGTTATGAATAAAGCCTAATTTAGTTGGGAAGAGGGGAGATTCCCTTATCAACTTGGCAAAGGATCAGATAGCTCTTCTAAACTAATGGTTTCCTTGTATATCTTTCACTAACAGTCTGCCCTGTAAATTGTTTTTATAGGGTTTTTATACTCATTTTTCTTCTCTCTTCTAATAAACCTATTAATATAAAAGATGTTTAACATTCAAATATGGCCCTTCTCTTCTTCCATTGATGTCAGATAGTTATACCATAACTATAACTATATGCTGAATATTGTATATTTAGAATGGAAGAAAAAGTACTGTTGGTACCTGTTGAAATCTAATGTTATTTTATTATTATTTCTTTTGTATGTACCCAGCTTTAGGGTTAGGGTTTCAAGTAAATGTGTGGCCTCCTTTAGTAACCATATATATACACATCAATAAAAAGTTAAAACATTTATTTTCTCCATCTTATTTATTAAAGTTGGTATATTTCAAATGTAACTAAAGAAGAATTGGGAGATCTAGATATACGTCTATAATGGCTTCAAGACTTACAGAATCAATTCCATCAAGATCAAAAAATGCAGTTGGCCCCTTTTCATGTAGCATTGCCAAGAGGCTTGTTAACAAAACAGAGCAGTACTGCCTCCTCATCCCAACTTTCTCACTTCTGAGTAAAGCAAAGATTTTTCGGATGTCCTTCCCTGATATGCAATGCCCACCAATGGCTTGAATTAACTGTGCAATCTGAAAGATCACACTGTCACTATCTTCTTGAGAAAACCAATTAAGAAGAAAATCAAGCATTCCTGCTCTGACACAAGAAGCTCTATTAGAAATGGAATCTTTGAGCAGTTGCTGAAACAGGTCCAGTCCATGATGCTTCAATGACTCACTGCTCTGCCCAATCACAAGATAACAAGCAATAAAACAGATGGCATTATTTTCTTAAAACAAACTTTAACAACTACTAAGATAACACTTAAAGGAAAGTTTATTAGAAAACAAAGAGGGAAAGGAATTGCAAACCTTTTGCAGTACAATCAGATATAATATTATTACATCTTCATTCTGAAATCAATAAATGAAAGCAGAAAAAATAAGAACACAAAAACAAGATTTATTAAATGATTTAACAGAACTAAATAAGAAAGCACCAGGGTCCACCCGAAACCACTTTCATTAGTTTCTTCGAATAGAAAATGAAACATTGCAGTTGGACCAAATAATTTATGGAAGCTACTAGCACATCACCTTTATCATAGGACTCATTTTGTCATCATATTTTCCATCAACAAGCATATCAAGCAAAGCATCTAAAAGGCCTTTACTTGAATGCGACTGGCAAAAATCCAACAGCAGACTTTGCAGAGTCTGGTAGCCCTTTCCAGCTAGAGCTCTAAATGCCACCTGCAAGGGATAATAATACAAGAAACTTTTGAATTGGAATGCAATGGTACAATGCACAAAGCTACAGTAAATCGAACATAACATTCCAATATAGATGCAAATCAAAAAGGACGACACTTCAAAAGGAATTCCAGCCTATACTCAAATTTAGAAAATAAAAAAATTTAGGCTTGTGCAAGACCTAGTGTATTATTTTTCACTTCAATAAGCACCCATCAATTTCTCCTGGAACACATTATTTGCCATGAGATAAGGTCTGCACAAGGATCAGTGAACCTCTTCGCTCTATTAGGATTAGAAATGAAAACAAAGAGTGAAGCAACAAGAGTAAAAAATAAGAAAAATGAAAATAACATTGTTTGGATAGATAGAGAAAAAGAAAAATGTAGAAATTTCTTTCAACTTGTTTGGATGAAGTGAAGGTAGAAATAAAAAAAACATTGCACTAAAAAGCTTTCTAGACTAATGAAAAAAAAAACTTGTAAATGGAACCCATCGAAAAAAACTCTCTTTCTTCCTATTGCTCCCTTCAAACGAAGGGTGGAAATTTGTTATTTCCATCCTATTGTTTTCATCTTTGTTACCTTCCTCTACAATTAGATTATTGCAACCGAATAAACACAGTTACAAGTCTACAGTACTGGCAGTCAATCTAGTAACCTACATAAGAAGAAGCAGTTACGTCTTCATTAAGTTAAGATCCAAGGTGCTAAAACACATTTGAATAAAAAAATCTCAAGGCTGCTGAACAGACCAGACAGTAAAGGCTCAATAAAGTAAAACAATACAGTCCTGAGTCACTCTCTTTTGCGGGAAGGTTCAATGATAACAAAATGTCTTTTCTCACTAGGTGGTGTCAGCTACATGAATTAAAGAGACACCAAGAACATTCTCAAAAACCAAATAATCGAAAAGACCATTTACTTCAAGAATTTTTCTATAAGTTAATTTAACCGTATTTTCCACTCAGCATAATGGTCTATATAATATAATCAGTGCTAAACCAAGAAGTGTTATATGTCTTCCAATGTCACCTTTTTTTAACCAACACCCTTCTTCCCTCATAGATAGGACACTCATTTTGTCCAACATGTCCTACCTGTACCCTTAGTTGAGTCTTTCGTTCCTTCTGCTCATGACACCCAAAATACCACGTAGAATCCTCTTGAACCATCATCACCACCTCCTATTACCAATCAACACTTAATACCTCAGCTCCTGATCATGATGACTCAAGTTGACCCACTGTCATTCACAAAGGTACTCCCTCTACCCATAATCCTCATCCCATTTACAATCTTCTTAGTTACCACCAATGTAGTCAAACTCATAACTCGTACGAGGATCAGGAAGAAAATAAAAGATCGTAACTCGAGGATAGTAACTAGACTCGTAAGAGTTACTAACATATGAAAAATATTATTGTTTCCAAAAGTATTTGTCCTCATTATTCTTCTCTAGTAATGATGTTGTCATAGGGTCTTTGTCATCCTCCATAAAAGTGAAATCTTGCAACAGAGGAAAACGTGACAACTCAAGGACCTCAACTTCTTGAAAACTCTCCCCCTGAAGCTAAGAACTAGGAAAGAAGGTGTCCGTTTCGTGAAAGGTGACAACCTTGGAGACATAGACTTTATGACTTTAAGGGTGATAACATTTGTACCGATTTTTGTTAGAGGCATAACTGATGAAGACACATTTGATGGCCAGAAGATCTAACTTACCACGATAAGGACAACGAACATGGACAAAAACATGACAACCAAAGCCACGACTCGGAAGACTACTCATAATGGGAATAGAAGAATAGAATGTGGTCTTAAGTTGAAAAAGACTAACACCTTCTAGAACCCGAAAGGGTAATCTATTAATCAAATAAGTGATAGTCAGGATTGTTTCTGCCTAATAAGATCTAGGAACAGATGTTTGGAAGAGTAAAGCTCTAGTAACCTCAAGGAGATGATGATTTTTCCTTTCTACAACCTCATTTTGATGAGGAGTGCTCACACAGGTTAATTCATTAACAACTCCATTTTCCTTAAGGAACTTGGAAAGGTTTTGGTTCACATATGTTCTTCCATTATCAGAATATCTTAATTGGGCTTCCAAATTGTCTTTGAACCATTCCATAAACATTGACAAACAAGTGAAAAACTTTGAACTTATTTGTCATGAGAAATATTCAGGTAACCTCAGTACAATCATGAATAAATAAAACAAACCATCTTGCACCCGAGATATTAGGAATAGGTGAAGGTCCCAACACATCTTAATGAATAAGATCAAAAGGTTTAGAACTTCTATTATTCTTGGGAAGAAAGGTTTGTTCGATGGTGTTTAGCAAGCTGACAAACATTACAATGAAAAAACTCAAAGACACTTTTGTGAATAAAAAAGAAAATAAACACTTTAGGGTACTAAATGGAGGATGACCAAGACGATTGTTTTGAAGCCATATTGAGAGGATGACGAGGATTCAAGACCTAGTTGAAGATTAGCAGTGAGTGCCTGCAATCTAGCACACTCTTTATTTTCTTCATGTTGTAAGTAGTATAACCGGCCCAGCTCTTTAGCAATTCCAATCGTCTTTCCTGTGTCAACATCCTGGAAAACACAATTCGAATGAAAAAACACCACTGCATAATTTAAATTTTGGGTAACCTTATGAATAGACAAATTATTAAATAGTTTGGAAACTGATGGAGATCCCACATCGACTAGAAATAAGGACAATTTCATTGTATATAAGTGGGTGCAAACCTCAACCCTATGAGCCGGTTTTATGGGGTTGAGTTAGGCTCAAAAGTCCACTCTGTAACATGGTATCAGAGTCATTTTCGATTCTATCCTAGCGAGTATTTGTTGGGTTTATAAGGCCACCACCCATAATATGTTATTCCACGCACGAGCTTCTATCTATCACTCTCGGCGTGAGGGGGGTGTGATGGAGATCCCACATCGACTAGAGATAAGAACATTTCATTGTATATATGTGGGTGCAAACCTCAACCCTATGAACCGGTTTTATGGAGTTGAGTTAGGCTTAAAGTCCACTCTGTAACAGAAACATATAAAGCACATTTTTTAAAAAAACAAAGGTTGAAGGTGGATGTTACCACAACCAGTAACGAGGATATTGGAACCATAAGCAACAATAATATGTTGGTTACCAAATAAAACAATGTAGGATGAAAAACAAAAGGAATGAGGTGTCATATGGTCAGTAGCAAAGAGTCTATAATCCAGATATTTTCATTACTAGAAGCATTAAAGGATAAGAAGTTAAAACTCTTACCACTCGTGATAAAGGAACAAAAGTTAGATGTCTTACTAAGGGAGTCCATGAGAGCTCATAACCGACTGAGCTTTGCAAATCAGGGAAGGTAGCGGTCTCATTCACAAAACTTGCCGGAAAATGTTTTTCGATGGCTGTCTCTGGCAGTCAACGATGGCGGCAAAGGCGGCAATTAGCGGTCAACAATGCAAGGTGATCGTCAACGGAAAAAAGGTCGCAACAATAAACGTTGTCCAAAAAATGAAGCAGAGTCTCCCAGGATCGGGAGCTCTGATACCAAGTGGAAAGAGAAAGATTGAATGTATTTCGGAATGTATTTATAAATGTGATTAAAATCTAAATTTATAGACTATTTACAACCTAATTAAGGAAAGAAATAATAGGTAATTAAAGTTATATCAACCAAATCAAATCACCAAAAGATATCAAACTTGTCCTAATAAATAGAAAACGGAATTTGCACTAATTATGGAATAAATTACGCAACATAAACTATAGGATTTTCCTATGGATCCAAACCTAAAATTAATGGTAGAACATGGATAAGTTTTCTCTGATCTAGAAAAATTTAGAAGACTAGTTGCAAAACCTATCTATCTTACCATTACTAGACTAGATTTGTCTTTTGTCGTTGGTGTTGTGAGTCAATTCATGCAAAATCCTGGTATTGATCATTGGAATGTTGTCATCCATATTCTAAGCTATCTCAAAAAGGCTCCAAGACAAGAACTACTTTATAAAAATAAAGGGAATACCTAAATTTTTGCATATTGTGATGTTCATTGGGTTGGTTCTCCCATGGATAAATGCTTCACTACATGATATTGTATTTTCTTTAGAAAAAATATTATCTTCTGGAAAAGCCATAAACAAAATGTTATTTCCCGATCAACGGTTGAAGTTGAATATAGGGCAATGGTACCCCTAAGTTGCAAGCTTATATGAGGAACAGATCCTCCAAGAAATAGATTGTTGTGACATTCAGCCGATGAAGATGCATTCTGATAACCAAGTTGCTCTACACACTGCTTCCAATCCAATGTTCCATGACATGACTAAACACAAAAATTGACTATCATTTTATTTGAGACAAGTTGTCCAAAGAAATATGCACTGAGTTTATCAGATCACATGATCAACTTGCAGATATATTAACAAAATTCTTGAGAGGACCTGAGATTGAATTTATTGGTTACAAGCTGGGCACATGCAATTAGTATGTGTCATCTTGAGGGGGAGTGTTAGAATAAGTGGTCTTAAAATTTTATTGAAAAGTTGGTGTGTACTTTGTGTTGTACCTAGTTCCTACATATGTCTTTTTTCCTATTCTTATTTTTTTTCCTCCCATACATTTGTATCTGATATCTCTAAAATCACTATCAATATGAGATCCTAAGAAAGTGAAATTCACTCTCAAATTCGCTGCTTATTATTTTGTATTTTTATCAAGTATGTGCTTACTCCAACAACTTATCATTTTTTCAAAATTGATCAACAATCCAAAAACAGCTAAAGGGCATCAAAATAAATAACTTGGAGTAAGATACAATTGGCAAATGTTCTTAACCAAAACAAAACATTTAAAAAAAAAATAACAGCAACAAGTATTTTACTATTACATAACTAGGAAAGAAACAAAGCGGAAAACAATGAAGACAAGTACCTTAGAGGTATCATTACTTGCAAGCAGACAAGTAAGTGTTTGGAGTACATTCAAAACCAATTTCTCCCCGTTGGCTCCATCAAGGTTGCTGTTCAGTAATGATACAACATGCAAAAAGCATTCCCCATCCCGAAATAGAGTTTGATAGTACTAAAGCATCAAAAGCAACATTTCAGTTAAATTGTCAAATGCATGTGAAGCATTTATGTAAATAAAGTAAAGAAATTAATCAATGTCAGACACATACTGCTTGGTTAGCCTGGAGCATATCTCTCATTCCTACCAACAAATCAATAGATAGATCAACAAAACTTCTCTCCCGTTCTTTTAATTGAGTAAACATTTCTAAATACTTAGAGCATAACTGCAACTTTGCTTTTTTATCTTCCTCAGAAAATGGCATAATCTGAAAAAATAAAATAGCCACATTAAAAATGGAAACAGAATACTCAACAATATTTATGACCTAGAAAGGAAAATTCAAGTAAATAGCACATAAAGTATACCTTCATGAGATCGACTATATGTCTAAGCACATCATCTCTCAAACCTTCCACCCAAAATAAATCAAACAGGCAATCAATGCATGTAAAACTATGTAATATCAGCTTGGTATCTTTAGTTGCTGCTAAAAACTTGGCAAATAACTCCATACACACTTTCATGCAATTAAAGCAACTTTGCTTAGTCTCAGGTAAATTGCTTGTACATTGATCTTGAAATGATACCAATTCTTCCATGCGACTTTTCTCATTGGAGGGCTCTATGCTTCTTTGACTTCTATACTCTTGCGCTTGAACACAGGCAACTTGTAGAACACGAGAAACTGCACTCAAGGTCTTGAAGGAATCAATTGTTCTCTCAGGGGAAAGCTGCAAGATGCGAACCAAACTCCTCACAAGAACACATGCAATTTCAGGATTACAAGAAGAATGTTCAAGTGCATCCAGCAAAGAAGACAATTCCCTCTGCAATAAGAAAAAGGAATAAATACTTGGAGAATTATCAAATGATTGAGTTCAATTATACAATACATGCACAAGAATCTACAAAATATATACCCATGAATTTAAATAACACTAGTATGTAAAGGATATACACATCAGAACACTGACGGGTAGAGCATAATTTAAAACAAATATCCAACATAAGTGATATAATAAATCTAGTTTCAGAATGCACTCACTGTGATGCTTAAAATGGCTTGATGACATAAAAATAGAGCTGAAAATGAGTCAAGTTTGGTTTGACTTGACTCAACTTGTATATTTATATATGTGTGTGTGTGTTTATATGTGTGTGAGTGTGTGTGTGTATATGTGTGTGAGGTGTGTGTGTATACATGTGTATATCGAGGTGGTTCATGAACCAATTGAGTTGCAGTATACATAGTTCAAGTTTACTCACTAATTTAACACGTTCAGTTTTTAAATCAACTTCATCATTTAGTTCATGAACAACGTCAAATGTCAAATCAAGTTTCAAACTATGCTTGCTTAGGTTGATTCATTGCCAACCCTGACAAAAGACCAATGTTCTACTGGAAAATCACATCATCTCCTCTGTACCCATTATGGGGACAAAAAGTCAAACTAGAACAAACTCAGGATGAAACTTCCACTTCATAACACATAACCTTACTGGATATATGCATGCATTATACCCTGAATCTCAAGTAACCATTTCATATAAGAGAGATGAAAAACAATGCTCATTTTTTTCTTCTTATTTTTATCTCCTAAAAGTCTTTCAGAAAAGTTTGTCCAAACAGATCTTAACCCATACTTAAGCCTCAATTTCTCAGGATATTTGAAATTATTCATTTGGTTTATATCTTTTATCATTAGCATGGGAATATTGCAATGCTTTGTTTGGATAAACTTCTCCATAAGCACTTATACTATGGAAACAAAAATAGGTAAAATGATTTAAGTTACACTCACAAGTTAAAGTCAACTTAATCACTTAGCCTTTATAGATGTTCCCTCATCTAACTTTTCTAGAAGTCAAAGTGAATAAGTTGATTTATGCTTATGGAAAAGCTCAACTAATTTATTTTCTTCTCATATAAGTAAAAAGAAGACTGTCCAAACAAATCATAAACAAACATCAATTCTGTGTTATAATTATAGAAATAAGGAACTTATCTTATATAATAAAGAATATATAGATTATATACATATTATTAGAAACTTTTTTATTTGGTCCCATATAAAATCTAGAGAAGACTTTCCAAACAAAACATAAACAGACACATCAATTCCTAAGTTTTGTAATTGTAGAAATAAGGAACTAATCTTACATAGTCAAGAATGATGCATAATCAGGAGAAGTATTCTGTAATTAAGTGCAGATTTTATTCTTTGTTTATTAGGACAGATTTGTTAGTGATTTGATTTGTACAACTTTAATATCCCATTATTTCTTGCTTTCATTACCTATTATTTTTTTCCTTAATTAGGTTGTAAACAGTCTATAAATTGAGACTGTAATCACATTTGTAAATCACATCAGAAATACATTCCATCTATTTCTTTCAACTAAGAATATCTAGATTATATATGCATTATTAGGAAGGTTTTTATTTAGTTCTGCATCATATCTTTAATATGTGAAGATATCAAATCTACTATATTTATTGTATTGATTTAATTTTCTGAATATAAATAAATATAAATAGAGCACAAATGTTGTCTCAGAAAAACATGGTTTCAGTTCAATCTTCTCTCTTTCCTAGAGTTTAACACGATATCAGAGCCATTTTCAAAAACTATGTTGGTCCAGTAAACCCACAATCTCTAGAGGAATTTTTTTTTGCAAAACATTTTCCCTGGGTCGCTTTCGCCTTTCTATCATCGCCTACAAACAACTGACCTTTGCCCAGGTTGCCTCCATCATGCACTCCTACCCCTCTAGTGGTGGCTCCATCGATGTTTTTGATGGTCCAATCTACTTTTCCCACTCCCCTACTTATTTTATTATTTGTTTCTCACTTTCCAAAGAAAAAATGTCTTTCAGTGCCGCATATTGTCAATACGAATAGATTCTCAGTATTTCACTTAGGCTTCTAAAATCAAGGTTTAGTTAAGTGGGTTAGGCTACAAATTCCATCTCACCAACATTGTTAAATCTATTCCAACAAAAAATCGAGAACAATGGATGAAGATTGATGTTCAACTTTGTAATGTTATTAAATCCACTATTCACACCTCACTCAAACCTATTTTTCGTTCCTACAAGACCATGTGCATCACTTTCAACTAAGGTTTGTGCCCTTTGTACCAATGACACACAGCATTTGTACCGTGTGTGGCAAGATCTCCTGAAACTTCTTGTTCCACGACATTTTAAGTGTCCTATCTTTGCTTATATTGAACGGTTGCATGTTTTCATACACAATTTTAAGTGTCCTTCATTAAACTGTGCCCTCATACTCCTAACAAAAATGCAGTGCCCGAATTCAAGATATCTTATTCAAACTACTCAGAAACTTCATAGTCATGTCATCTTCCTCACCTTTTTTGGGGCGAGGTTGTTCTTACATTATATTATCTCATTAATCGGATGTCATCATCCAACCTTAATGATTGGGTACCCCATAATCATTTCCCTAAGTCCTCATAGTTTTTCTCCACGTGTATCTATATCCTAGTTTTGTACATAACCTCACACTTTTGTGATGATATGGATTTTAAAGTCTCACAATTATCGAGAAGGAAATTATCGTGTTGAGGCTCTAGTCTAGCAAATCTTGCGATTGATAATAGACTGGATCAATTATATTTGCATCAAGTTTGGCACAAACGACTTGTATGTTATAGATATATGGAAGTGATCTTATATAATCAGAAATATTTATATTACGTATTAGGAACATTTTTAATTATTCTCATATCATATATTTGTTATTAGAGAATACCAAATCTCCTCTATTTATTGTGTTGATTCCTTTTTCTCAATATAAATAAAGCACATGTGCTATCTCGAAACACATGGTTCCAACTTAATGTTTCTCTCTTTCCTAGTATTTGGCACTAAGATTCAGAGATATACAATTTCAATGTGTTTGTTAGTATGAATATAAATTCATTCATGCAAACTTAAATATATATTTTGAGAATATATATATATAATAAGAGGAGAATAAAAAAACCAACCATGTTTTGTGTGTTTCCATTACATGTTGCAGTAAATTCAACAAATGAAATTACTTCCATCTGTAGAGTATTGACCCCATTAACTTCTACTATATTACCAGTGCTCCTTGAAGCAGACAATATCGCAGACTTCTCATTGTAAGCAAATATCTGTCCAGTAGATTCCTCTGAACCGGATTCAAAATAAAAGAAATTTTCTGAAAATATAAGATCCCATATTCCCTCTTCACGAAAAATTTCAAGTGACACAGGAGAAGATGAAAGAAGGTTTCTAAATGCATTCAGAACTGTGTTCTGTAGTGCTGAAACAAAGATCCTGCAACATGGAAAGAAAAACAACATATCAAAAATTAGTTCAATACATGAAGGTCATACGTGAGAGATACATTAAACGAAATACTTCAATATTTTTTTCTAGTTTATCATTTTAAAGCTATGAAAAGGAAAAAAAACACTGCAAGTTCACCTTAAATAGCTCGGAAAATCACTCTGACTTGAGCAAGTTTTGATGCAAGGAAATATTATAAATAGAACCCTCATGACCCATTTGATTGACAGTTCAAAATATGCAGAGGAAACAGGCAATGCAAGTCGACCAGAAGATACTTGGACATGAAGAGATTTTGAACCCTCAGGAACTAACAGAAATGAACAGAGACCTCTGCTCAACATAACAACATAATCATTCCAAAAATCAGAAAAAGAAGCACGGGATGGAAGGCCAGAAGAAAGCACTGCTGCATCAGGTTTCACATAATTCTCCTTTTCTTGAATGTCAAGAGCAGGCATACCAACAGCATGCTCTACAGTAAAATCCTTCTCCTGTTCCAAATCTTGAAGCAGAAAAGCTGGTGAACAAAAACTATTTGCAAATTTATGCACCCTACCATTTTCACAAAGAAATTGCAAGCTGATCATATTGCCAAAGCTGTACCAATGTCAAGGTCTCAAGCATCACTTTTTCTTTCAATTTGAATGAGATTCAAGTAGCAATCAGTCAAAAAAATAACTCAACAAATGAACAAAGGACAGCATTGTTCTATCTGCCATAATAAAAATTCACAGAGGAATACCTAAGAATGAAAGACAATACATCTCTAGTGAATACACACATGGAATGTTTAGAAATGTCAATAGGCAATGAAGTTGGAAATTTTATGTTGTCATTTTTTTACTATTAGCATATAACTGTTTATTGATATGAAGTTCAAAAAAGGAATATTCTAAAATTCACAACATCAGCAAATTGTGAAGGATACACGGCCTCCCTCAAAACATCCAGAGAAAGAATATGAAGTTGAAAGATTTTTTGCAATGGTTTTTCATCCCTGCAAAAAACAAATAACCAATTTATCAAAGAATGCAAGACAGATGGTATACTGTTTAAATAATATAGTATTCTCTGGAAGAGGAAGAAATATGAGAACAAAATACATTATCTTACATGTTCATTTGATTTGATACAAGCTAAAACAAGTAGAGGGAATAACAAGAACATGTTAAGGCCAAATTTTGTATTATAGACAGCAAACTCAGATTTCGATGAATGAAGTTTGTAGATTCACCAACATCAAGCTAGTCATGAAATTATTATCCGCAAACTCAAACATCAAGACACACGTTGATTCCTCAAAAAAGAGTATGCAGATGCAGCAAGCTTAAAAGAAACACAATCATATCTTCTACTATATAAAATAAAGAATAATGGGCTTGAGATATACCCAACAATACCTGAATCCATCTGCGAAAACAAAATTACAGTAAGTTTTTGCATAATTTGACGGAAATCCAAGACCATCCAGCAGCACTTCCAACCCTCCAATACTTCTAAAATGATTCTGGCCCCGAAGATTTGCAGATAAGGCCAATGAAAGAATTTTCAAGCACAAATAGCGAAGTGAATCATCCATCAATAGTTCTTTCAGGCTAAATCTTCTAATGACTCGTAAGAGCTCTGAAAATAAAAGTTTGGTGAATGGAAAATATACGATAACTGAACAAAAAATATAAAATAAGTCTAAAAATCTATTAAGCGTGGGATTTCAATATCCCATGAAATTCAATAATCATAGGATAGTCAATGAAAGGAGTTGCAGTTGAGCTGTTGAACTATAAGATAGGTGAGATGAAATTTTAAGGCTCGAGAAAATGGGAAGCTTAACCTTTCATCTTTACGTCACAAAGACAATTTTTATTATTTTTTAATGAAAAAGAGGATATTTATTAAGACAAAAAACTGAATTGTAAAGAGAAAGGATGACAGCCAATCATCCTAATCCAGAAACAACAAAGAAAAGAGAAAATCAATGTAATGTGCTTCCTAATCCAACAACATATCAGCAACTGAAAACCCACTAAAATGTCATGTGTTTTAACCAAATAGACGCCAGAAGCCAAATCATAGTGATGTGCCAAACAATTCCCCTTAAAAAACCCTCAACATGAGAACTAAAAATTAAGAATTTGTCAAAATTCGACACAAACACAACTAAAATTCACCAAATGCTAAATAATGGGAGATATACAAAGACCACCGCAACCAAAAATAATAAAAAACATATTCTAAGCAAGCATCATATTTAAACATAACTCAACCTCATAAACGGACTTATAAAGTGAGGTTTATACCCACATATTTATAGTCGATGTGGGTTCTCTTACACACCCCCTCATGCTGAGAATTGAATATTTCATCCATGATGATAGATATTTTTTAATGGGGTCTAATAACGATGTGCCAGTGGATGACACAATAAACCCAACAAACCTCGCAAGGATAAGATCTGATACTAATTATTGGATTGAACCACTAGGTCGGAGGTTACAGCCTATTGTCAAGGAGCCCAAGCACTACGATTCAATTGTAACTTGGTTTATCTGGACTCCGTAACAAGATAGTTGGCACAATCTACAACAATCTCTCCTTCAACAATTGTCCCACTGGGGATTTGAGCTCATGACTTTGGCTCTAATACCAATTGTTAGAGCACTTACCACTAGGCCAAAAATTCCAGTTTTATTCATGGAACAACTCTTTCAACTTAAGGGCATAGTAATCCAAGCATCATGATTCAACTATGACTTGACCCACCAACCTCTACCATGGGACAATTGATGCAACTAGCAACAATCCCCTACTAACAATTGCTCCATTGGGAATCGTACTCCTTACCTTATCTTTGATATCATCTTAGAAAGTAGATCTTAAAGACTAACTCAACTTAGAAAGTGGACTTCAAACTTAACTCATCTTAGAAAGTGTGAACATTAAATCTGACTCACTCTCACAAAACCAACATGTAAGATAAGATTTGTCACCATTTGTATACTATAATTTGGTCAAATCTCATGTCAATGTACGATTTGTAACAATTAAAAATAGTAAAATTGAAGTAATAGTCATTGTACAGCTTTTATAAAAGCTCTCTTTGATATGAAGAATGCTTTCTTGCATGGGAAACTTGAGGAAGAAATCTATACAAAGGTCCCACCAAGATTTAAAGTTGCATATTATTAAGGATTAGCATAGTTCAATGAAATTGCCAATCATTATTAACAAAATCTATAAATCCATCCTCCAAGTAGCTCAATTCAATGTACCTTAAGAAGTTGTGACATTTTAATTGTTCTTTTGAAACTAGTAGTTTTATTTATTCTCTTTGAAATCATTTTTGTTCTAAATAAATCAATGTGCTGAGTGGAAAAATATTCCAGCACAATCAAAAAATATCCTTACACATTTTCACTCGGTCCTTGTACTGCAATTCCATTAAATTTTGAAAAGGTTACTATATAGTTCAGACATTTTTTACGGAGTCCTTATACTTCTAAAAAAACCCTAAAGTTTTCACTTAACTAATTATCAAATTTTACAGTTAAATCATGGAAACCTGAAACAGCAACAGCTGCAGATGATGGTAAAAATATATTAAGTCTAGATGGCCGTCAACCCACATACCTATTTAAAGTTTCACCAGAGGTTCACAAGTAAAAAGAAAATTTGAAACTATAGGGACCTTTTTGTAAGTTAGTGAAACTATAGTAACCTGAAGAACAATTTATTTAACCAGCGGCATTTTAATAATATATTTGCTGAATTGTAACCTCCATGGATCTGTATTTACCTAGTGCATATTCATGCCAAACTAGAAAATCAGTAACTAAAACCAACAAATGCCTAATAGTAATAGTCTCAAGATATACAATAATAACAGATGCCTACCTTACCTACTAACCAATTTAGGCCACCAGCTTCCATCACAGAAACAATTGCTTTCTGCCGCCAATGTAACCTTGCTTCAGTAGACAAAACCTTTGAACTATTTGAAGAGATGATTGGAGTCTCAGCATGTGAAATAAAGCCGACAAGACTGCAGAATAACTCATCCTTTTTGTCTATATTTGAACCTAGATCAATGAAAATATAAATTATTGACACAACATATGTTAAAATTTGTTGGAGCAGCTTGATTTTCTCAACGGCAGAGTCAGAACAATTTGCATCAGCAGAAAGGGCTTGACTTATGGTTTTAAGTTGGACCACAGCCCCTGTAAAAAATTGAACACAAACAAGAAACTTCCATTACTTTCCCGTTGTAAAGGACATATCACAGAACAACAAAAGGCAACTAATGAAATAATCAATGTTAAATTTTCAAAACATAGATTTATCAAGAGTGGAAAACAAGATTTGGGAATTAAATCCTATCACATTCAGGAATTGATATTTCATATTTTGTTCATAAATAAAAGTGAACTAGCAGCAGATCCATGCTCTGCACACAGGCAGTAGAGATAAAAAAGAGAGTGTATTGATAAAAGGGAAAAAGCAAAGTGGGCACAAACTACATGTGGAAATGACACATGGTGACAGTTGGATGCTTTTCATAATAATATACAAATTAAAACATAATTGTTCCAAATAGGGAATTATTAGGAAAACAGTATTCTGATATCTCCACAGTAATTAGGAAAAATATCCCTAGAATATACACATGCATTCCAGCAGGTTTTCTTTCCTGTTTCAAGATAATGTGATTATTACAAATAGAGGAGTTGAGAATGCAATTAGTATGATTGTAATAATAAAATATTTCTTTATTCCCTCTCATTATTCAAGTATAATACACAGTACAGTAGTATATCCTTTAAAGTGAGACTCAGAAATAAACATAAAGAACAATGACCATTTGTTACTAACACCGGAACACATAAAGCTTTAAGCAACAAAGAAAATACTAAATACTTATAAAAAAATAAAATACAGATCTCACTAACATCAGTAGATTAAGAAGTGGACTTTAAGCCTAACTTAACCTTATTAAACCGACTAATAAGGTGAGGTTTACTCCCACTTATATACAAATGAAATGTCCTAATTTCTAGTTGATCTAGGATCTCCAACACACGTCTCTCACGCCGAGATCCTCCAACTCGTGTGACACTATATATTTATGGACAACTCGATAGCGAATGGCCTGATAAGCCCAACAAACTCTCGATAGGATAGACTTTAAATGACTCCGATACCATATTAAAAAGTGAACTTTAAACCTAACTCAACCTTATAAAACCAGTTAATAAAGTGAAATTTGCACTCACTTAAATACTATGAAATGTTCTAATCTCTAGTAGTTGTGGGATCTCTAACAAAAACTTATTACAATTTTCAGCAAACATCATCCACGTAAGTAATCAAAATCATGAACAAAAGAAGAAAATCATTAGTCAAAGAGCCTTGATTATACCTTTCATTAAGGCTGTAAGTTTTCGAATTCCACCATAGTATCCAAAAACTCTGCAATTATATAATGAACGGGCAATAATTTTCAGTGCATCCAAAATAAAAAATCCTTCAGACGTAATAAACAATTTTGCAGCAGCCCCAGAAAAATCTGTCGATGATTGCCCCAAGCTGGTGTTCACTGAAAGAAAGGCAAAACATGAATTACTGCAAATAACATGTAAGCAGTAATAGTTTCGGTAAGAGTAACCAAATATGCCATTTCAAGATTTTTAAGTTAAACATCATCTTCTATGCAGAGAAAAGATCTATGACTATAACAAATGAAAATTTAAAAGGTAATGAAGAACAGTTGATACCAGTGTAAGAAATTTCAATGAGTATAGGTACTCCCTTCTTGCGTCTATTTCACAAATAGATGGTCCCTAACTATATTTTAATCGCATCAATAAACTGATTTGAACTTCCATGTAGTGGAAACCACTTAAGGCTTAAGAGGGCAGAAAGGAAGAAAATAATGATGACGATGGCAATGATTGGCAACTTACAATCAGTGACTAGTGAGGTTAATTGTGTGACCTCTTCAGTTAATACCCGAATGACTTCAACAGGATGTCCAGCCGAGCAGCCAACAACCACATCATCAGCAGTTGATAAACTCTCAACAGAAGCAGACTCTAATAATATGCCAGAATTCACAGGTTCCCAATCTTTGTAGCCAATTACAAATTGCTTGATGAAAACATGAAGCAGTCTCTTTTTCTCCACCTAGAACATTAAGATCATATGAAGCAAATTTATAAATCAACAACTAATTTTGTGAGGGAAAGACATATAAAGCAGTGCATCTAACATTATTCTCTATCAATGCAGAAACGCATGTTAAGTTATTTTAATAATAGATTGGTAAATAAATGCAGAAACACGTGTTAATTTATTTTAATAATAGATTGGTAAATAAAACCTACGGAAAACATATCAACATTACTTAAATGCATATATGAATTTCTTAAAAAATAGTTCATAGGAAGATCGCCAAGCTTCAGAAAATTAAGTCTTCAATAAGTATAAATCCAACCATACCTTATCATCAGCTTTCTCGTATCGCTCCCAGAGTGTATTTACAATTGCCTCATCACCAGCATCACTGGAAAAAGTAAAAAATTAAACAAACTCAAGTAAAGGAAAAATGGATTGAAACACTATTAACACAAATGATTCCCTCTGTCTTGTTCTGTTGCAGAACCCCCCCTTTTAATTTCTCACTTTATCGCTCTTTTAATTTGCGATTATTTGGTCCAGAAATCTAGAGTAATATATACGCATAATTAAGAGTGCCATCTTGCCCAAAATCTGGTCCCGGAAAGGCTTGTAGAGCTGCTTCTCTGGTGTTCTGAAAACGTTGTCTGAAGGGACCAGCCAATTCTGGTGACATGAAAAGGGATTGGGCAGCATCTTCATTCTTAGTTCCTTTGTTGTCTTGTTTTGTTTGGCATTAAAATCTTCTAGCTCTTAACCAACTTATTTTCACCCAACCCCATTTGTACTTTCACACCTTAACAAAATATTTGTATATACACCACCACTAGCCATAAAAAATATCTTATGAAACATCAGACAATGTTTGGCAAGTCTGCATAGTCATGTACACATGAAATAAACAAAAAATAAAATAAATGTCACCATATCTTGCACTTAAGAAATATATATTTACATAAAAAGGTAACTCATGTGTCATACCAGCTTACAGAATCTAACAACATTCTCTTCTAAGATCTCCAGCAACATGGATGTTACACCGAGCAAGTTCATCATATGTATCAAAGATGTGAAGGCTTATATATATAAGCACCATTTTAACTTTTAAAGCTCTAACATGGAAGGCATTCACAAATAACATCATGCAAAATATGGCATGAGTTATGAGTCTCGTTGACTAAAACAAACTACTTAATGTGGTACTCAAGTCATGATGCTCTCTCACTTAATGGACTAGTCTGTTAAATCCGACTCTCCTCATGTGCATAAATCCTAACAATTGGTAGTTTTGCCAAGAGTTGGGCTACAAAAAGGAAAACCTATAAATTGAAGTAAGGTGCAAGCCAAATATTGATAGATGGGTGATTGACAAAAGGTACACCAGATCAAAGTCAATAGAATGAAAATCGTCACAGAAATTGTCTCTTGAAGGGGTGGCATTGTTAAGAGTGCCACATCGAATAGAATAAAAAGCTTGATGTAGTACTAAAGCCTCCTTGAGGTTCTTCCACCCAATGAACTAGTTTTTTGGATCCTCTTAGCCCTAACAACATGTCTCCGAGGTGCCTTTCCAAACATATCATATCCCATACAATAACAAGATTCAAGAAAATCCAAAATGTACAAGATAATCAAGGGTAGTATTATTTCAAAGACAATAGTCACTCACTACATGGGATTCCTTCTTTGGTACAACTCAGCAAGATTATTATATATTTACCATTAAGTCTATAAAGCGGTAGCAATATAAAAATCTTATTAAAGCAATGTGTCTGTCCTGGTTGTTTACTAGAGGACAAATGTTCCAGAAAATAATCAAACGTAATTTCACAACCCAACACACCCAATCTCAAGAGGGATGACACCTGCAAGCCCACTGCTACTTATGTTAATCTCTATTGGTAAAATATGATATTAATAGCCCCTTAGAGTTTGTCTAACATAATTTATTCTTTATGCACCAGAACACTCAATAAAACATTACATATATGATGAAATGAAACTCATTTTCTAAAACTCTACCCTATTATAAATTATAGAAAAAGGATAGTAGCAGTAGCAACCTTGACTACTTACTGAACACTCTGAGGACACTTGGTGATAAATTATGCTTCTTCCACATACAGGTGGAATGACATACTTCGCACATCAACATAACTCAAAAATTATCAATACAAATATAGAACTTTATCATTTGATTCATAATAAAAACCCTTTGGAAAATATATTGTTACCTAAAGCGAATCCTGGGCCCAGGAGGAGAGCACTTTTGTGCTTGGAAACTTGAAGATTCACCAGTATGCGCAGCAGAAGTTCTTCTAATAAGGTCAGCAACACCCTTAACGATATTCATCCTTCCTCAGCGAGATCAGCTCAGCGTTGAGACTTCACAAACCAATCAACGGTTCCACCCATCACTCTCGTCAAACCACCTTTATAGCTCAAAGAAACCAAACACCAGTAGTGAGATTACACAATCTAGTTGAGTGTTGCACAATGATTACCGACGACAAAAAAAAAATAACAAGTGAAAATCACTTACTCAAAAAAGAGACTTGACAAAATCACCATAAGTTTCTCACTCTAACTTCAACCTCCCTTTTTCAACTCACTGATCAGAGATTATTTCAATGAATTGAATTAGCTCCGTCAAGGATCATTCCACTCACTAATTAGCACCGGATTCTGAACATTTCAAGAATCTAAATAATTCAATGTAAAATACACACGTCATTCTCGAAAACAGAACATACTCAATTAAACATCAAAAAGAGAGGGAAAAAATCAATAATCGAGGCGGAGCATAAATACCTGAATAGTGAGACAAATCAAGAATCAAGAGTTTTCTAGGGTTTGCAAATTGAGATCGGAAATAACGATTGTGGAAGCTTCAATATAATCCCTCTTTTTTCTTTTTAAGATATTGGTCGGAGCTACTTCGATAGCGTCGGTAACGAAATTGCTATCGTTGTAAGAAGAATATGATATGACGAATGCGTGAGAAAGAGGAAAGCACTAAAAAGCAAACCCCAAATTCTCGATTAATTTCGATGTTGCCCTTCTGGTTTTTTTTCTTTTCCATGTTCTTTACATTTTCTAACGTTGTAAGAAGAATAGGTAGAAATGAATAATCAACACCGAGTTGCCCTTAAGCGCTGCAATTACGCGATCATTTTCTTAATTTAATTTACTACTTTCATTTCCACTGTGAATGGTTTAGAGGATAGAAACAGTGAAAATGAAAATACAAAAATAAGTTAGGAAAACATTATAAAACTGCAAAATAATATGAGATATTTAATTTTTTGGTATAGAAAAAATAGGCAAAAAATAAAGAAAAATTATAAAAATTATGCGTAAAAATAATAAGTTGAAAAGTAAAAGTAGATAAAAAAAAATTAATTTACTCGAAAACTCATACTTAGATAGAGGGAGATTAGAACATTTAATGATAGACATGATGAAAAACAAACTTCAAGATCCCGTATACATCTATTAGAAAAAATAAAATAAAATTTTAATATTAAAAATAAATAATTGCATATATTTAATATTTTTTATTTTATTTCACTATTTTTTAATATCTTTTTTACTATTATAATAATTTTTCAATTTTATTTCATTTTTTAACCTTCTGAATTTGGGTTCACTTTTAAAATAATAATTATAAACAAAATTTCGTCCATTAAAATTAATAATGACGACATTTTTAATTATTAAGATAAATATACATATCATTTAAAACTAATTTTAAAAACAGAAACAAATAACATGTGTCATCTCAACATGTATTTAATATAAATTATTATACATCCATTTATTCCTTAAACATTAATATCAAATTAAGAATGTTTAAAATAATAAGATAAAATTAAAAAATACTAATAATAATGGTAAAAATATTATTAAGCAAATACTTTTAAACCATTTTAATCATTATCTACCTTGTTTTTTTATTGGATAAGTCGATTTTAATACAAATTTTGGATGGTCAAAATCTATTAATTGGATACGCCATAGTATAGTATTAAGATTTAGTTTAAGTCATATAAGTGTAGCACGATTTAAGTACAAAATAAAAATAATTAAAGTTGTGCATAAATATGATAACTTTAGTTGGGTTTTTTTTCATTCATGTTACCCCACACAATTCAGTTTTTAAATATTTGTTTGTTTTACCATGTATAAAGTATGTTATACTTATACGTGATCAAATTAATATGGTTTAATTGAATTATTAAAATTTTATAAATTGGTGAGTTTTATATTGTAAATTGAATGATTGATTTAATTTTGGAATCAATATTTGAATTAATTTATTATATGAAAGAATAAAAAATTGAATATACCATAGGTAAGTAAAATAAATAAGGATTACAATAAATACCATGTATAGAAATGGTATAGAAATGTTATAAATGATATCAGATATTTTATATATATAAACAATTACTCTGACTTTTAGTTTATTTGAAATTGGTTAGTACATTTCATTATAAATTATAAATATAATTAGTAATTCATCTACTTGCTTCCTAATATATTATGTGTGAGTTAAAAATAAAATATAGTTTCATATAAATATATTAATAATCCTCATTTCGAATTACATGAAAATAGATCTCATAGGTCTTGTAAATATTATGGAGATTGTAGGTTGAGCAACAAATGTCATTAGTTGCAAATGATGAACAAACAATAATAAAACGAGGACAATGTAGTCAAAGTGATTGAAATTTCTCACAATCACACCATCAATCATTTAATTTAGTTGTGTATAACATAAGTCGACATCCAAGTTGGAGAATGATTATACATCGAACTCTATATGCATATGATACATGACTAACTTTTGTTCATTTTTTTAGTAAAGTGGTAATATTTCCAATATAATTATGACTTGCTTGTAACTTACAGTTTGCCTTGATACCTCATGAAACAAACCATGATTCATTCTTTCAATTCATTTCTTAAAAGGAATGCAAATGAGTTGCTCCCTTCAAAACATAATTCATGTATTCGGCTACATTTGTTGTTGTATGCTCGTACCTCTTGTCCCTGTCTTATACATAACTCCACTTTTACAAGGTATTTTATCTATATAGGAAACAACTTGTCGGAATTGTATTCGCATAACCGATAACTTAGCTTAAAGAGTTGGTTGTTTCATTTCATAACATGAAACAATTTAATAAATAAAGTCGTGTAAACAATTGAAATTTTGTAATAACGTATAATGGAAACTAAAGGATGCTCCTACCAATATTTATTAGTTGTCTCTTCAACTTTTAATTTTTGAATTAGATTGAACTAGATTGTGAAGTAAAATATAGATTCATAATTGTAAATATATAATATTAACGAAACAATGAACAAAAATATTCAGTCATATTTGATAGACAAACAATTTCACAACAATGAAAAATTATACATATATATATATATATATATGTGTGTGTGTAGGTCATAGGATTAGGTCAAAGTTTACTTGAATGCAAGTTATATGGGGTGTGCCTATGCGGACTGGTGTGCTTAAATGTCCATCCCAACCCACATATTTTACAATGGGTTGTGGACTGACTCGCATGGTCCCTTTTTCATTGTCATCCTTATTTGTCCCACTAAGTGAACCTCCTGTATGTAAAGGGATTAGAACAGAAGCATCTCGTTTCTTCAACCATCACTCTTTTATAATCAAGTTGCATCCTTAATTTTTACTTATTGAATTTCTTAAAAAAAAACTATATCAACTTCATTATATGGCAGATTTGGACTAATTTTATTATGTGCCACTACAATACCCTTTTTAACCTATCTAGTTTTCATTTTCCTTAACTTGGGATTTCATGCACGAGCATCATTTTTATATGACCTTTGGTTATGTCTTGACATATCACGTCTTTGACATTTTCTCTTAAGTTTATTGTTAACCACGATGGACTTATTAAGACCCTTCTTTTCTTTGAATCTTAGGTCTTCATGTCGTTTTCTTAACTAGTAGTGAAGTTAGATTGATATAGCCTATATTCTACCAATATCGTTGGTTGTGAATAGGTTAAATGAAATACTTAAAGGCATGGTGATATGCTTCCTTGTTAACCAATCATAACAAAAGTATTCTCCCTTTATATTTTTGTGACAAATGACAACACATACATGCTCACACAATATAAATGTTAGGAAAATGAGTCAACAGTAAATAACATAGATATTTAAAATGAAATTATAATATTCATAAAATTTTAATAGTTGTTAGTTATCACAACCTACATATGCATGTACGAATATTAAGATTGACATTAACTTTCTATTTGAAAATTTGAACATCATATCTCGGTCCATCTAAATCTCCTTACTATATAAAAGTCAAATTTTTTTCTTTTTTCCTTCTCCAACCTACTTCGTTGTATTGTAGCTAAGTGAACAATTATAGTAGTTAATTTCATTTTGTTTTTATATTGTTATCATAATATAACATTTGATTTATTTCTATAAATTTATAATTGACTTGCCCTTATACCTCACAATCTTTGTATCGAGGACTTCAAAATGTTGTTGTTTATGTTGTCAACCTACACTTATACTTAATATGTTATTGACCAAGACTCAAAATCCCCACTTATTTAGATAACCAAATACAATTTCATTCTTTTTTTTCATATAATGTCTATATACTTTTCAATTTAAAAAATTGTTATTGTCTTTGTTGTCTTTCAAATTATAATCCTAAAATCTTCACCTTTCCACTCTTTTACGAAGTTACACAAATGCACTACACAAAACCTATGAACTAAATTTGAATCTACATCCTTCAAAGTTGGAATTAACGTGTGCATATAAAACATGCAAAATTGATTATCCAATGCAACAAAGTCCTTTAATATTTAACTTATGAATGTGGTAAGGTCCTTAAAAGAATAAAAAGTAAGCAAAATAGTTAATGAAAATTTAGGTTTGTTCACATGGGCACCTAAATCCACATGAAGAATGGCAGGATCCATTTATGGTTGCCCCTATTTTTTACATCAACAATTACATAAGAATCCATGTATATGAGGTTCTTTGCATCTTGTCCCACATAACAATTACCCATTAAAAATACTTTTTCAAGAAACATCCATCCAGTCCAATAAATGGTCTACAATTTTCCTTCAAACCTTTTCTTTTACAAACATCCAAACAAACATACAATCTTTCAAATTAACTGGGCATAAATGATGGTATAATGATGTGATCTACTTGACATGTGGAATCATAATGGCTCATGAGCATAACCATATACATGCCTATACAACTAATTGTAGATGCCTTATATTCTTTCTCTTACTTTTTACATGCCTCTTAATCTCACCACTAATCAAAGTAGGGTGGATCTTCTCTTGTGATGTGGTTTAACTTGAAATAGCTTATTTCAATAACAACTTGAATTGTTTTATCTTTTTCAAAATTTAAACACAAAAATATGAAGCTCAAATATGTTTGACATTATAAGTGAATTTAATCTATAAGACTATATAATTGCAAAAACTTGCATACATGAAAAGAATAAGAACATGAATACAATATAATAACAAAAAGAATACAAAGAAAAAAAGATATTCGTTAAACACAAATTTAATTCATAAGATTATAAAAGTATGATACATTGCTTAAAAGAGAAAAACGTGAACATATAAATAAAACTAGGTTATGAAAGAAACAAGAAGGAGAAGGATCAAAGACAACTTATAATCTCATAGGAAAGAAAGAAAAGTATAAAAAAGCTCATTTATGGATTAATGAAGGTTGGCATGCCACTTGGATAAACTCTAAGGTAAAAGTTGATAGAGTCACATTTGATACAAATATCCAATAAAAGACTCAAGTAAAAAGATAACTCTCTCATTTCAAAGAACTCTAGAAAGACTCTAAAAAACTCTCAATTTCATTCAATATCAATAGTTTCTTTTACAAATAGGATAGTGGACTATTTAGAACCTGTGTTTCAAAATTCAAATGTCAAATGTATCTTTGATGAAATGGTAAACCTAATGCCTTGATTGAATTTTACTCAACTAATTGGAGCGAAAATTTAAATTTCAAAATAAAAAAGTAATGATTAAATATTTGTGAAGTTTGGCCAAAATGTTCAAATTCTCTTCATGATTTCTTCATGCCTTTTATGCTTTTTTTTTAAATATGTTTCTCGTCCCCTCTTGATTGTCTTGGCTGAAATTTGCAATGGACCTACTTAATTAGTTTCATTTGCCCATTATTTTTTCGTCCTTCAATGTTCACACCCATATTAGCTTGTTGGGCGTAAGAGACCCAAATACAAAATTATTAATTACACCTATTTGACCCATTATAGAAAATAAAAATAAATTTATAATTAATAATATTTACAATCAAAATAGGCTCTACTTTATAAACAATTATTTATTCAAAAACTATTTAAGGATCTCTTTACTCATACACCCGTCTTTCCAATAAATTTGTCCATAAATTATTAGTTTTACAGTACTATTGTAAATGTCAATGTTATGGGAATCAAATTGTAAATAAGTCTTATTTTTTTTTAAAAGTCACAAAAAATAATATTAATGTTTAAAAGAAAAGCATCTCCTTAATTCCTTGCAATAGTTAATAGTTTGAGAGATTTATTAATATATGTGATATTTTGAGTAATAGATACTCTTTTTTTTTCTCTTGCATGGTTGTTCCTTTAAACTTACAAAAACAAGAGACGAAACATTATTACTATTATTATTTTAACAAGATAATATAATTAAAAGTATATAACGTTTTAGATGATGTGAAAATTTTCATAAACAAACTTTCTTTTTTTATGTTTCACCTTTTTTTTATAAGATCATCATATAAAAAAAATGACAAAGGTTTTGCAAAATAATATGACTAATTTATATGGAAACAACATCAAAACAAAATTTATTTTCATATTCACCAATAATGAAGGTGATGAAAATTTATTTGTTTATTTTTATTTATTTATACTTAACCGCTTATCATTTATAATATTTGGTATAATAAATTGTAAATAATCTAGAGTTATTTTTTGTACTGGTAGGGTCTGCACAACCGAGAGTATGACTCAATATCTGACATTATGTCGATCGACACCACAAAGTCAATTACGCCTAAGTAGAATCAGTGAGGTTAATCAGCAATCAAGAGGTAGGTAATACACTTCTAAACACGATCCAACTCTCTAACCTGACCCGATAAGAAAGGCTCACCAAAATAATATAAATAATACAAATTCCAAGAATCAAGTACGTCATTACATAGTACTCACAATATTGAGTGTTGAATACTAAATCTGACTTGAGTGTCAGAGTGCAAACCGACCAATCGATTGAGGAGGTAGAGGAGCAACTTGAATCGTTCTCTAGACCCTAGTTCAAGAACAATTGGCGCCCATCGTAGGGCCCAGAGAATCAGTGCAAAGAAGAAAGTATATGGTATCAACCCGAAGCATGGCTAGTGAAATGATGTTTGAAGCTGAGCAGATGACATTGTAGATGTCTCTACAAAGAGAGATGACTAAGATGAAGAAAAAAAATGAGGAGATCACTTGGAAGAATGAGGATGAAATCCTAACTCTCCAGAAGGACAATGATGAGATGAAAAGGAAGTTTTTGGAGGGGAAACCGTCCGCTAGACTGACCAATCTTTTCGATAGGTCCTTCACCACCCCCATCGATCCCAAGACTATTGAGGAGCCAGAGGATAAAGTTCACACCCAAGAGGTCAACGACGAGTCTTATCTGAACAGGTCGATCCCCACGACCGGTACTATGGACTCGGTCCGCCGACACCCTTTTACCGACTCCATAATCGGAGTACTACTACCGGACAAGTGGAAAGACTTCAATAGGATCGTTATGACGGCACGACCGACCCGAAAGAGCACATGGACACTTACACCACGCACATGAGCTTGTATACCTCGAACAGCGTGGTCCTATGCCGAGTGTTCTCCACATTGCTGAAAGGAGGGGCTTTGAGTTGGTTTACAAAGCTCCCCTAAACTCCATCGACAGCTTTGAGACACTAGTCTCCAAGTTCGGGACACAATTTTCCACCAACCAACCACATCATCTAACCTCCATCGACGTGGTCAACATCCGCTAGGAAAAAGAGGAATCATTGAGGAAGTTTGTAGACAAGTTTGGTAAAGTGGCCATGAGCATCCAAAACCTAAGCCTGGATGTAGCAATGCATCACATGCTGATGGCCCTGAGGTCGGAACCTTTTGCTGACAACTTGTGCATGCAGCCGATTGCAAGTTTGGACGAGCTTAGGAGGAGAGTCGTCAAGTTTATGCAGTTGGAGGAGCTGAGAGAGTTCAGAAATCAGGCTCGAGCAGAGGCGAGTGGAGACAAGGGGAAGGACGAAAAGGAGCAGCAGAACTGACCAGCTTCTAGTCGGGGGGATAGACGCAAAGACAATCGGGGTCACCAGTTCACAAGATGCAACCCCCTTGATTGCCGACAGGGGAAAGATCTTGGACGAGGCTATAAATGTTGAGTTGATCCCGCCATCAAGGAAGGTTGCAAGCCCTGATAACGTTGACCGTACTCGCAGGTGTCGATACCGCAAAAACAGTTGACATACTAACGAGGAGTGTCAGACACTGAAGGATAGATTGAAGAACTTATCCAAGTCGGACACCTCCACCAGTTCGTGCAAAGGGGTCGTGGTGCCAAGCAGTCCCCACGAAGGGAAGAGCCAACTAGACAGAGGGATTACTCCCCTTCGAGGGCACGTGAAGACGACTATCGACCCGAGCGTCGGCCAAGGAGAGAAAACCCCCCAAGAAGGGATGAGAGAAGAGGTGTCTGAGAAGTTATCAATACAATCGCTGGAGGATTCACTAGAGGAGGTAACTCTGACAGCGCGAGAAATAAATACCTTAGGGCGGTGCATCAGGTGAACACAATCTCTTTCCGACTGAGAATGTCGCCTATCACCTTCACTAACGAAGATTTCAAGGGTGTTGACCCTTTACATGATGACCCTATGGTGATATCAGTCGACATCGACAAATTCACCATTATGAAGACGTTGGTGGATCAAGGGAGTTTGATAGATATCCTTTATTGGGAAACGTTTAAGCGGATGAGGATAGCCGAGGAGGAGATGAATATGTATGACGATCACGTTGTCAGCTTCTTGGGTGAAAGAGTGGGCACGGGATAGGCGACATCAACAAGTTGAAGGCGATTGTCTCTACACCTCATCTGACAATGAAGTTCCCGTTAGCATCGGGAGACATTCACACAATGCACTAGATCAGAAACTCGCACGAGAATGTTACGCAAAAAGCCTTAGGGTGGAGCCTACATGGCATGACACCGATTGAAATCAATCTCCTAGACGCAAATCCTCTCGAGGACGGAAGTCCCCTCAAAGAGAGGCTCAACCAGCACAAAAATAGCACACGGTCACTTTGATCGATCTGGATCCCCAAGTGACTGAGTTGAGGCTTAAGGCTAAGGAATAGTTGCGTCGAGTTCCTCTTCTCAATGAAGAACACAACATCTATGTAGGCACGACCATAGCAGTGGCCGAGGCCAAGTTGGTGCATCAGGCGTTGAAGAAGAATGTTGATCTCTTCGCCTGAACTACATCCGATATGCCTGGGGTAAGCTTGGATTGTTAGAATTATAGGCCTTAAACAAGAGGGGTGGATTTTTTTTGAAATATTTTCGCAAGTATTGAAGGTAGAGTGGAAAACTATGAAGAAATCAATTAGAAATTTGTTCAGCCAACTAGAAAATTGTTTTTAAGTTTGATTCCAAAAAATCAACCTGTTGTTTTTGCGAAACAATCGGTTGTTTTTATCAACAGTTTATAAAATCAAAGTTAAAGTAGTTTAAAGAGTGTAAGGATAGAGAGATTCACACAGAATATTTATACTGATTCACTCTTAACCAATCTTATTCCACACTTGAGATGATACAAATGTTATTTGAATTCTTGAAAACTTAGTTCGATTGATCTCTCTCTTTTAGATTAATGACCAGGAGCGTAAAACAAACTTTACAATCATACCAATCGACATCAATCACTTAACAAGATAATTATCATTTCAAGTTACTGATGAGCATATATTTATTCACAATCATTAGCCTTATTCATAGGTTATTGGACTATAATAATAAATAAATCCATTGTTTTAATTAATATTCTTATAATTGGGTTTATTTGGGCCTTAACTATTATTATTGTTAATTTTTAGAGTAAATCATCCGGAGGAAGCATCTACCTTTATGAATGGGCCAAATATGCTAAAGTCCAAGTTGCTTCTTGAACCAAAACAGGAAACAAATTATGAGGAGAAGAAAGAGAAAATAAAATCTAAAATATCTCAGAAACAGAATTGGAAGCAAATATTCTACAACATACAAGAATTCTGGAAAGATGGAAACTTGGAAACGGTTAACAAAATATAAACTACAATATTCTCTCAAGATCCTTGGAGCAGAAAAGCCTATAAAAGGACACAAGCATCAAGGAGAAAAGAG
>Ga0123342_1000133_pt1 | contig 92184 bp, 43 predicted proteins | sample Turbeawhitnodule_FD_89960 | JGI IMG/M metagenome (GOLD analysis project Ga0123342, IMG submission 89960) | Root nodule microbial communities of legume samples collected from Mexico - Turtle bean Mexico white nodule | ecosystem: Host-associated > Plants > Roots > Nodule | place: Mexico: Nepantla...
ATAAATATTTTGATGCGCAAATAAAAAAATTTAAAAAAAACCAATATAAAAAAGATAGGAAGCAACAAAAAAAAAAAAAAAAAAAACCTAAAAAAAAAGCCTAGAGGATAAACAAGTGTCACCTTCATTATCAGATTGGGAAATCACCTCCCCTTCGTATATGCTGGGCTCGAAGTTTGTAACTGCTTCCCTTCCATTGCATTTTATAGCAGCCCTATCATACGCTCTGGAATTATCACACAGCAAGTCAATAATAACACACTACGCGTGTGTCTGTACATATATGGAATCCAAAATGTTTTAGGAATTTAGTCTGAGAGATATTCTGATATACGATTGGTAAAACCTTGCAGCCTCTAATTCGCTGTCGAATAGCCCAAGATATATATACCTGCAGCAATAAACCCTGGCCAACTTTAAAATTGAATTATGATCTATCACCAACTGAACCAACCAACACAACCTCACTTAAAGTATACTAAAATCGAAAATTGATAAAAAAAAAAAACAAAATTGGTTAAGTATGTAAACCATCACATAATTTAACCAAAATCGATTTGTTTTCTCACTTTTTACCCAGAAACTGTCCCATACGAGCTTCCCATCGCCCGCACTTATGCAGAGTAACTCCCCTGTATTTGGAGCTTCCCCTTGAAAAACCAGTGCTCTGTCGACGCAGAATATGCACAAACTCCTCCTTCGTGAAATTACTCATCTGCACAACACAGTAATAGAAAATCAAATCCGCAATTACAAATTTCATTCAAGTTTCTTAAACAATCAACACAACAACTTCACTGTTCAGTACTCACAACCTGCTTTATATCCTCATCGTAATCGCTAACGTTGAAATTGATATCCGCATCAACCCCACGGAACTTGATCGCAGCTCGATCATAAGCCCTGAAACAAAAATAATAATAAAAAAACTGCACGAAACATTTCCACACGCTTAATCAAAACCAGAAACACCTAAGCACAGAACGATATAAATGAAATTACCTTGCCGCAGCATGCGCCGTGTCAAATCCACCTACAAAAGAAAGAAAGCGATATTGAAGAAAGTGAAGCGCATAATGTAAAACGAATTCTCTAATGGGGACCTCACCTAAGTACACTTGTTTGCCACAATCCCTGCACAAACCAAAACCACACAGCACAGCGTGTTCAGACACAGTAGCGTGTTATCACAAAGCAAAACTACCACAATCCACTAACCAAATGTGCGATTCCCATCTTCCTGTTCTGCGATAGAAAGTGACGCCGCGATACTGCGAGCTTCGTGACCTCGGTCCTCGGCGGCTCTTCTTCACCTGCGGCTGCCGCGGAGTGATCATCTGCTCCGCCGCGACACCGTGCTGATCCACCTTCGACGAGAGATCCAGCCAAGCCGGCGAGACACCGGAGTCGGTCGCCGGAAAGAGCTGGATGGTGCGGACGGAGGATTCTCCAGCAGAGAAGGAGGCGCTGTTGTTGAGGATGGCGAAGTTGTAGGCGACGGTGTCGCCGTAGGAGCAGGAGTCATCGGTGTCGGCAGCATTGACGACGGAGGAACTGAAGCTTCCGGAGCTCTCCATTTGAGCGACGGAGAGCGGGGGCGTGTGGTTGTTGTCGGAGGGGGAATCGGCGTTGAGGTTAAGATCCAGCATCGCGGTGAGAGTTTGTTAGAATCTGTTAAAGAAGCGTTTGGAGGGAAAGTAAAGTTAGTTAGAAGCGGAGGTAGAGGGATGAATCTCCTACGGTAACGCCTTTACATCACTGTGAAATAGGAGACTGATCCAACCGTACAACAATAGGAAGGAGTTTCATGCAGGGAGAAGAGTGAAGAGTGATGAGTGATGAGCCATTAGGGAGGTTAAAAAAACAGAAAACAGAGTGTCTTTTGCTCAATGCTTCCTTCTACTCTTTCCTTTTCTTTTCTTTTCTTTATCTTTTCTTTCATTCTCTTCTTAATCACTTACCCCACATTTATTATTTCTAGTTTTTCTTTTCCTTTTTTTCCCCCACCCTTTTCATCTTCTATTTCTTCATCAGCTTCTCCTAATTTCTCTTTCCATTATTTTTTGCTTATTTATAGAAGTTACTTGTAGTAATAAAATTAGGAGTAGAACCATAAATATTTGCATGAGAGTGACGCCTGCATCTAATTAATAAATAATTCTTTTTAATTAACCTCCATTTATTATTGTTATAGTAATTCATATTTGGGATATTTCCACACTCTGCTAAGGGCTGACAATGTCATTTACTCAGTCAACTGGCCTCTTTTTCAGTTTTGTCCTCTGTTTTTTTTACAGTAATAATTTGTATTCAAATATAATTAAACATTTTTTAATTCTCATATTCTTAAAGTTAATTTTTATATATCTATTTATTATGATGTAAAAATAAAAAATTGTCAACAGTTATATTGTAATTGCAAAATTGATTACTGTTTACGTAAAAATATTAAAACAAAAACAAATAAAAAATGAAGAAAGTATTTCATTTCGTGCTTCTTAAAAAGACACTAGTTTTCTAACATTGCATGGCACGGGGATCTTTTAACTAGTTAAAAAGTTAAATTTTGATCAAAATAAATTTTTATGTACACTCATTTATGTGAAAATAGTTTAGTAGTATTTAATATAAATGTATATACATATTATAAATAAATTTATATATTTTTGAAAAAAAAAATATTGCTATACAATTTTGATAAATAAATCCTTCCTAATTGTCGTTGATTTTTTGGTGGATGATATACTTATTGTCAAATGAAAAATCCTCTAATTATTTCTGAGTTGTTTTCTTGCATGTAAATTTACATTTAACATTCTTATTGATGCTTGGAAATAATTAGCACGTATGCATCAGCTACTAATAAAATTTTATAATTTTAACTTTTTTATTGAAAAAGTAACTATATTGCAATGGAAGAGTATTTACCAAGTTTATCCAGAAAAATTACCGAGAAAATAAAATGGCAATAAAATGCTATAGAAACTATAATTAGTTTATTTTTCTAACAATTAAATGTTTTTTTTAAATGTTGACCAAAAATAAAATGTCTTTAAAAATATTGTGTAGTTATCGTTAAATATATGAAACCTTCAGAGATATAGTATCAGTAGTCCAAGTATAAGAGCTTAAACAGAATATTTACCAAAGAAAAGATAAAACAAAGCACTTGAAAAGAATACAAAAGAAATTTTCTAATTGAGGGTAACATTAGAAGTGCATTGTCCTATAAACAGTAAAATTTTGTCTTATAGCTATTCTTCCTTTTAGTACCTATAGATAGATAGATTTAGATTACAGATAGAAGAGCTAATTTTATTAAAAATAATTATTTTGTGCCAAAAAAATATTTAAAAATATTCTCAATTATATCTATTTACATTTAATTTAAATTAAGCAGGAAAAAAATCACGTAAAAAAATCATAAATAGTGAAATTATTGGTGGTAAATACTTTTATTCATAATTTATTTTTAGTTTTAAAAAGTAACTTGATGGTATGCATTATTTAATAAAAATAATGTCATTTTTATTACACTAATTTTTTAGCTAAAATTTTATATTCTTATTTTTTTTAAAACAGAAACTTTGCAAGAATATAGCAATCAAATTTTTGCAAACATTATTTTTTAAAATATTATATTTTAAAAATAAATTAAACAAAATTTAAATTCTCAATAAACTGCTTTTTCCTAGCACTGTTAAATAAACTTGTAAGAAAATAGAGAGAAAATAATATGTATTTATATTTTATTAGACTATTAGAATTTGATGGCATTGTGTGTGTCTATTAATATATACATGGGAAGATAATGATAAAAAACAATTATAAGTATTTATTTAAAAACTAAATGACAATGTGACAGGAAAATCATGTAACAAAATAAAAATATATTTTACTAAAGCTTATAAACTGTTAAAAGTTTACAATTGCATGGAATGTAAAAATAAATAATATTAAAGTATACAAAAATCTAAAGTGAGTAAATTAAAATTTATTGTGCTAGATTGAGTTAATATGTCTGTAGCACAGTCTTTAGTTATTACTGGTAGAACCCAATACCTAATGCAATAAAGTTGTTTACCAAAATACATTCATTATAATTATGTTTTTTCCCTGGATAATGCATATTTATGTTTAGAAATACAGAGATAAAATTTATTAAAATGGCACCAGAAGAAGAAAGTAGGAATGACACAATATTGTATGGGTGAGTTTGATAGACTATTTATAGGTGCACTGCACATCTAGTTTAAAGAAATCCATAAATTATCATTCTATCAGATATTTGGTGTGCACATAAGTAACAAGTAAGTTCCATTGATAATAGGTATAAGACTACACTCTTGGACCCAAATTGTCATGTCCCATGGTTTCATGCCATGTCTCCAACCAATCAACAATTCCCTAGCTAGGATTTGATCACACATAGTTAAACACCCTTAACTTCCCTACACAAATGCCAACCATTTTGGTTCACATAGTATAGAAAAACAGTTGAAGAACATCCAATAAAGATAAAACTATTTCATATTTATAATATATAAATAGATGCAAATTTTAGTTTATAAAATTTAAATTAATCTTAAAATTTACTTCTTAATATAATATCAGAATTATTAAAAATTTATTCTAATGAGATTTGATTTGACTTATCAAGTCACGTATATTAAACATGAGTTATAAATATATAGTCACATTTATTGGATATGAAGGTATGACCAATTGGTTGGGTTAAACTGACTAGATATCATGTTTAGTGAATGTGTTTAATCATTGTGTCCCCTTTATAATTTCTATTTAAAGAGATCATTGTACTTGTAATTAGTGTGCAATGAAAACCTAATAGTTACCCGTGTGGATGTTAGTTGTAATTGGCGACCGAACCACGTTAAATCTTGTATCGTTTATTTTTCTACAGTTGATTCGTGATTGTGTATTGTTTTCGCGTACGTTTTTTTCATCAACATGTACAAATTGACAAGTCTCGAACATAAGTGTATTAAAAATTTCACATCAACAAAAAATAAAAATATTTTATAATATATAATTTTATAAATTAAGTTAAATTTAAAGTTAATTTTCCAAATATCTTCCTAACTAATATTGGAAGAGCAAAAATTGTGCCCAAAAGTTTGAGCATGGTTTTGGTTCAGTCTTTAACCCTCTCTTTGCTTATACTTATTTAGTCTTTATAAAGGAAGAAAAAAAACCCAGAATTTGAGTGTTTGTACTGATTTACGCAAAAATACAAAACAAGAAAGAAAGGAAGGAAAGGAAAGATGTTACAATGACGGGTCCTCCCATCACGGAATGAAACAAAAGACAAAGACAGTTGGCAAAATAACTGTTCCTTCTCTACCTTACTGCCTACAAATTAAAGAAATATTTAATTTAATCAATTAATGTTACAATTTTTAACATTAATTACATAAAACTATCTCAATCTAGCATTTATCTAACCATTCTACAAAGGGAAAGTGAATATGTCTAATTTCAAATTGGATTTTGAAAAATTTAATACTTACATTTTAACCAATTATACGAGAAAAAACTGATATTCAAATGTATATAATTCATTAATTCATCATGTACGTATTAGAGTGACTAACCACGTGAATACGTTACTTGAAGCACGCTTCACAAAATATAATATTAAAATATATAAAGAACAAAAAAATAATTACATATTGAAATAACAGCTTCCACCGCTTTAATAATTTATTTTTTATTATGTTGGCGAAAATAGTTAAATACTTACACTTTTTTTATCATATTATAATAAATAATTAAATTAAAATATTATAGTAAGAAATAAAATAAATAATTTAAATTTGTATATTTTGTGAAGTAAATTGTGTTAATATTTAGTAACTGATTTTATAAAAAGTTTTAAATTCAATCAATTAACTTGGGAATTAATTTTATCATATTAATCTAATTAATTCATTCACTATTTTTCTCTTAATATAAACAGTATCATTCTCTTCTCTTTTTTTACCTCTCTTTTAATTCAAACATCATAACTATTCATTTATTGTGGTTAAGGTTGAAATGTTTAGATTGATATAGGTTGTACAACCTTAGATTGTAGGGTGGGGGTACAACCGTAATTAGCATAACAACAAATGCGGTCCAAAACATGGTCTTGAAAATGGTTACGGAGAGACTTCAGATATGAGACAAAGGTTTCGGTGGGTCAAAACTGCAAGTATCTATGCCTCTAAACTTTCTTTGTTACTGTTTACAGCTATTTATTTTGTCATAATTTTTTTTATGAAAGATTAACATTTAAAAAAAAAAAATTAATATCTACATTTTAATTAATGAAATTAATTTTAAAAAACACTGAATTTAGTTTTTTTTTTGTAGTTAAACTTTGTATAAATTTTTATAAATTCAAAGAAAAAAATATTAGAGGTCTAGTTTTAAAAAATGTAATTAAATTTTTAGAAATAATCATTTAATAATTATATATAATTGTTGAATTTTGAGATATCAACCTAATTAAAACGTTAAATTTTAAGATGCCAGCTTAATTAAAATATTAATTTTAAAATATCAGTCTAACTAAAATGTGATATTACATTACTAACATGAATTTTATATATATAAAAAAACAACTTGAATGGTAAACATGTTCATTTGTGTGTTGGATTATTTATTAGTAATTTGTTTGTTCTAATTTTTTTGTGTCCATTGATATCTACAATCATTACTTTTATTCAACTTATAAACATAATAACTCATAGGGTTGTCAAGAGTAAAGAAAGGTGGCAAAAGGAATGAGATATGAACCATTTAAAACCTGAAAACCATATTCAGCTATTGCATAGGATCTTAATCAGTTGTACTTAGTATGGTTATTTATGTCAATGACATGAATTTTTGTAAAAGGGATAAGTGTAAAGATATTAATAATTAGTATTTGAATAAAATATCAATGGATTGAATTTTTGATAGTTAATTTGAACCTGTCATAAATTACCTTCACAATCTTCTATTAGTACTAATTTTTTGTATATGTAAATTAGGGGTGAATTTAGACCTTTCATTCAATATTTTACTTCATTGAGTATAAACACCTCTTTAGTGATATCTTTCTGGGACCATGTTTTTTATAATGTTCATCTTATTAATAAACATCATCATATTTTGAAAATTGGTCTTACTCTTCTTCCCCCACCTCTTCATTAATATCTTTTGGGACCATGGTTTTTACATTATTGTTTATCTTCTTAATAAAATGCCAGTCATCTTCTGGTCCACCTTACTCCATACCCTTCTTTATTATATTTTACAAAACTCCAAAACTATGCCTCTTTTACAATTTTGTTGTTGTGTGTGTTTGTGGACTATTGTTAATGTATATTAGTTAGTAATATATTATCCTTGTAAAAGATAATTATTACATGTTATAATAACTTTGTAGTGGAATTTTTCTTGCTCATAACAAATTTAAGATAAACTTTAGATTTAAATTATTCAATTACAATCATATGAATCATCACATTTTATTCATTCCAAATATATTAAACAATAAATTGTAAATATCTCATGTTTCATATTACTTATGCTCGAAATTCACTGACATAGTTCAATACCACTTGTACTATCCAGTCTTATAAATACAAAGAAGTTATTATCTATTAACAATATGGATATTGACCACATGCAATTACCCGTGAATATCGCTTTGTAATAGAAAAGTAATCGCCTCCACGCACCAATAACCAGTTCCATGTATCCGGAAAGATCAATCTTATGGTTACTTATCCTAAAATGTAAACCTGTAAATACAATCTCAATAAGTATTATCGTTTCAGTTACTACTTCTTTTATAATTCATTTATATTTCCTTGTATTTTTACTGACTTAAATATCAGAAAGTCTTTTGCAAGTTACTACTAAAACTTGACTTAAGTATTTTGTTATTCTAAAATATGCGATGTCTTTGCTTTTTACATTCTCTCATCTTCTATTCGACACGCCTAATACAAACAAATCATTAATTTCACATAAAATATGTAAAGTTAATAAATGATGCTATTACCTTTACTTTGCAATCCTTTAGAATATACTAAACTTCAACCCTACAAAGTGGTAATAATAGGAATAGCACCCTATAGAGGGAATATTGAAGTTTAATTCAATTTGTTGAATAACAATAATAATTGCAAACGAATGGAATATCTCACAAAACCATTGAATTTTCATGTACGGAAGGAATCACATTTGACCGTACTAGCTGTTTTTCTTAATGCTTACTCTTTCAATTTATCATTTTGTCCCTTTAGATTCCTGTTAGAAAATGTCAAATAAATAAATTCAAGTATGTTTTATTATAATTTTATTTTATTTCAAAATTTATAAAATATTGAGATTTTTTAATGTTTCAGTATAATTTTTTTCATAACGAATAATAAAAATATTATGTTGAAAATGAGAGAAAAAACACATACATACATTGTTATCTTCCACATTTTTGTAATATGAGGACTGAGTTTTGGTACAGTAAGATGTATATGTGAATATATAAGCCTTGAACATATATATCATATGAGTTTTTTTAGAATGCTATTTATTTTAAAAAAATAAGATTATGATAAAGTTGGCAAATGCTATGCTTCAAACATTATTGGATGTTGTTCACATGTTAAATCCCACTCATGTTTGGTTTTGTAGTGATATTTTAATGCATAAAGTCAAAGGTAGTGCAGAATTGGGATGAGATTAAGACCCAACACAAAACATATCTTTATAAAATAATGGCAACAAAGAATCCATTACCACGCCTACAAAACGGTATTAACTTTGAAAATCTCACATCGATAAAAAAAAAAAAAAGCAAAAACAAGATATTTTATAATGTATAAAAAAAAGTAAAAACAAGATATTTTATAATGTATAAGTGAGTGTAAATTTTATTTTATAAGTCAATTTTGTAAAGTTGAGTTAAATTTAAAAAAATTAATTCTTATTATCGTATTATACATTACAAGAAAATCATGAAATAAAAATCAATTTTTAGAGACCAAAATAATTAGTTGTAATAGTAACTAAATTGGAGATAATTTTAGAAACTAAACAAAAAAATTGGTTTCTAAATTAGTTTATATTATTGTTAAATAGTTTCTAAATTGGTATCTAATTAGCTACCAATGTTTTAACTACCAATTATTTAGATTCTAAATTTGGTAGCAAAAACTTTTAGAAACCATTTAATAATAATAGAAACTAATTTAGAAACCAAAAATTTATTTAGTCCCTAAAATGATCTCTAATTTAGTCACTATAGCAACTAATTATTTTTTATATCTAAAATTAGTTTCTATGTCATGATTTTCTTGTAGTGATAGTCATTTAAAGTTTATCTTAGTGAGAATTTGTTAGACTTATCAAGTCACCTACTAGTAGATCACTATCGGATCACCTATAAATATATAGTCTCGCGTACAAGTTGACAGTTTCAACGTAAAAAGGTGTATTGTAGATTTTAAATCAACTAATGATATGAATATTTCAAAATATAAAATATATAAGTACGTGTAGACCTATTTTATAATCCGTTTTATATAAAGTTAGATTGAGTTAAATTTGAAGTTTTAATAATGCTCCTAATCTTGTTTTGAAATTAATTGGGTGACGCAATTAGAAGTATAATTTGTGTGGCATTATTGGATGTTAGTGAAGTTTGTTTGGGGATTAATGGTTGGTTAGTGGAAGATGGTATTTGATGAAGTGGTCCAATTTGAAGTTTTGTTTCGAGAATTCATAGGTTGGCACGAGGTTTCTCTTTATGAACGAAAACCAAGTTGTTAGAAAGCCTAATTTGCATTCCACTTAATGGAAACAGATAGGCCAACATAGAAAAGGAACCTCACTTTGCAATTTGTGATGCCAAAAGCAAGTTGGATGAATGAGGAACTAATTTTAGGTTAGTGGTTTTGTGACAAATCGTACTTATTACTTGCACTATCACCTTTGTATTCAAACACAACATATCTTCCTCTATCATCTTTTCTTTCAATTTGTCTCTATACCTATATTCACCTACTCCTACATAGGTTCAAACTAATAGGACTCTCACTATTAAATGTCTTCAACAATCCCATATCTTAATGTTTTTTAACTCACAAATATTTATGAAATAACCACAATTATAAAACCATCAATAATATCCTACTACTATACTATCATTAAATAAAATTCAATTTAAAAAAAATAATTAATAAAAAAACTAAACTAAATACTATCTTATTAAATTTAACAAATTATTAATATATAAAATAATATTTAATTAATTAATTAATATTTAATTAACCATCAAGATTTAAACTATCAATTTTAGAATATTAAATAATTAATAGCTAATTAGATGCTAATTTAGAAATCTATTTATAAATTTTATTAATAATAAAATCACTTTTTAATTTTCTAATTATTTTCTGTATTTAAAATTATTTTTTATTTAATAAGTTTTTTTAGTAAACTAGAAAATAAAATAATATAAAATTGATTTTTTTAAGGTTTATGAATCAGCTGAGTATATTTAATTGGGTGAAAATTGTTAATTATATAAAAGTGTAAAAACTTTAACTTTAACTGGTGACATATCTACTATTTATTCTAATAAAATAGTATATAACTTGAAAAGAAGTCCATGTTATCAGTGCTTTAACTTATAATAAGGCTGTGACATAAAACAACTTTTGCATTCATGATGAAACATAAACTTTGTCTCTTTTTTCTAATGTTGGCACCAAATAGGAAAATGTATGTTTTGCTTTCATGTTTGATTTGACCTTTAAACATTTCAAATTCATATTTTGGATGTGGGAAATGAATATTATTAAACACAAATCCTCATTTAAGTTTTTTTAGCAATGGAAGTAATATACAAAAAGAAATAAGGGGTGTGATTCAATATAGAAGTGCAGATCCAAAACTATTATATTGCATTTGAGCTAAGAATCCAAATATTAGATAATTACTTTTTGGTCAACTGCAAAAGAAAAATGAATAATAGAAAAGTAAGAAAAATATAGTTAACAAAAAAACAGATGTTATTTTGAAGAAGAATTGAAGAAAAATTAATCAGATATTTTAGAATGTATTCTTGCACGTTGTAGTTAGAGTTATCTAACCTTCTTTTTGTCATGAAATTTTAGAATAGTAAATAGTTCATGAGGGAACTTAATATAATACAAAACTAAGAGTTAATTTTATCTTAAAGATGAAAATACTTTTCAGTAAAATATGTAAATTTCTCATTAAATGGACGCAAAGAATGTAGTGCACGCTTTATGTAGAATCCCTAATCAAAATTAGATTTCGTTATATCACCATAACTATATTATAGTTGAATTAATTGTAACTAAATTTACATTTTTAATATTATGATATTATATAAATTTATGAAATATGAAATATGACATAAAAATTATAAATTAATATAAATGATTAAATTATATATTATAGTATATTATATCAATAATTTTAAAGGTCAAATGAATCAAGTTATAATCTAATCATATACTTAAACGTTAAACTCTAACTATTAGTTATATTTTTTTTCTCTAATCGATAGATGTTTAATCCAACAATCTATCTTATAACAAGGTCAGATGAACTAAGACACAATAAAATATTGATCCAACTTATAGTTTATAAAATTAAAATAATAATTATACATATAATGTATATGTATGTGGAATACGTAAAGAAAAAAAAACTCTAATAATTTAGTTATATTAATGTTTGAAAACATAAATTGTTTGAATATTTATCATTAATTTATTTTAAAGATATTGAGATTTTGCCCATTTTATTTGATGTTTAGATTATGAAAAATATTTTTTGTTAAGACTATGATAAAAATAAGATGCAATTTGATTATATTGATAAAATAAATATATTATGTAATTGGAAAAATAGACCATTATTAACAATTATATAAATTAGTTCTTGGTGGGATTAATTTATATATATATATATATTATGATTTATTTTAGTTGATATAATATTGTAGTTATTGATGAACTATGAGAACATATAAGATATTGTGAATACATGTAATAGCCCCAAATAGTATATTACACATTTATTTTTATATATTAAAAAATATTTTAATTTTCAAATCAATTTATTTTTGAAAAATACATGTTTTAGTTTATTATTGTAAATACGTGTGAAGTTAATTTTCTTAATAGTAATTTTGAGATGTAACAATATTCAAAAGTCATGTTTAGTGAATGTGAAAGATAGCTTTGACAACGAAAAAGATAGATTTGGCTTTAAAGAAAGAAGGAAGTGTAACATGTAATTTAGTGCATTAAAAAGCAAACTCCTAGTGGCATTCACTTTTGGATCTAAGACAGTAGGCAGAAAGGGGTCTAAAGAAGGCTAATTCTCCCTGCACCTGATCATTTCAAACTGACACCCGATTGTAGATAGGAAAATACTAAACTGTTCTTAATGAATTTGACATTAGGTTAAGTGAGATATGTGCACCCAACAATTATATGTTCTGGATATTGTCATCCATAGACACCTGTTTGACTTCTGGATTTTTCCATCCATAAACACGTGTATGACTTCAGGATTTTTCAATCCATAAGCAGCTCTATGACTTCCTGATTTTTTTATCCATAGACACCAATATTAGGTTCCGGATAAATCTATCCATAGACACCGAAGACAAGGACATAGTTGAATTTTAAAATCTTTGTAGGGTGCAGGAAGCAATTGATCGGGTGTAGAAAGTAATTGCCTCTAAAGAATTAAGGTTTAAACTAAGCCATCTATGGGTGTCACTCATCAAAATTGGTAAAGTGCAGTACTAATACAATTGATTGACAAAAACAAAATATATAGCATCCCATGGCATGAAAAATGGTTTCACTCTGGGTATTGCACAATATATACTTTAATTTTTAAAATACATAGACATTTGATATGCATATGCTCTTACAGAAGGACTGATAAGATATGAACTGAAATGACAAACCTATCATTAAAAAGATACATTAAGATGGTATATTCCTATGTATTTTGAGATCTGAAAATAACTTCTGAAATATATTAACTAAATTACATATACATTCTGAATTACATAATCTTACATCACAAACCTATTATTAAAAAGATACATTTCGATATGTATGTTTGAGATTTGAAAATAACATCATTCAAAAATTCTGAATATGCATGTTTGAGATTTGAAATATAACATCTGAAATATATAATTCAAAATCTATCAATACATTCTCAATTATATAAACTTCAATCCTCATCCTCAATCCTCGGGTGTATATTCCAAAATCAAAAATACATTTTAAATTCCAAAAATACATAATGTATTAATATATTTCGAAATGTAAATTCTCCAATATATTTTTATCTAAAAATCCATTATAGATTGCCCGTTTATGAATCGAAAAACATATTTCAAAGTACAGAACTGAAAAACAAAATTGAAAATAAAAGTTTTATAGGAGGATGCAATGAGAATGCAGAATGCAATCCCTCAAAAAAATGCATACTCCTTTCAAGTGCCACACGATGCATCCATGCAGTCTAGAATGCATAGATGCTTGTAATTTTTTATTGGCTTATTGTAACACAGTAAGAATGAACATTGTTAAGTTGAAGGGTTATTAAGATGTTGGAGAAGGTGTTCAGCCGTTAAAAGGAAAGGGAATTTCAAATTTTGCCAAAAACTATTATTCTAACATGTATATATTTTTACTAATCCCCTTTCCATATAATATACAAAAAAGAGAATAATAAAAAATGTGACCCTAAATTTGCAAAAAGGAAAACCATCAAATGTCCCTACCAAACCAAAATTCTTAGACTTAAGCACAATTTTTTTGAAGATAAGAAATAAAGTATATACTCATAACGATAGTAAACATTAACACAATTTCAGTATTTGTGGACTTTCAATATACAAAAAGAAACTACAAGATAAAAAATAAATATTAGAAATTTTGAATAAAGAAAATATATTTTACCATTTCTTATTTTAATGTTGATAAGACCATTTGGTAGCTATTGTTAAACTTGAACAGCATCATTTTATATCTGACTATAAAGAGTTATAAGGAGTTTAAGATTTAGTATTTAGGATTTATCAATTATTTGTATCTAAATCCATTTATCTTACAAGATAATTTTTGCTTTCATTTGCTATTCAAAACTGTCGCAATCTCTATACTCTATTCGGTCACATGTAATCTCTACATGTGAAAATAGTTCAAAGCATTCGGTCATCTCTGTTCGTGGTATAAATATGTACTCTAGATGAGAAAATAGTTAGTTCAAATACATCTACACAGATTACCATGGCAAGCAAAAATTTGAAGAATCCCGGTCATCTCTGATCGTGGTATATGTAATCTCTATATGAGAAAATAGTTCAATGCCATCTTACACAGATTGCAATGGCTAGCAAAAACTTGGAGAATCTCAGTCGATTGAGATGTCTTCGGCTGGATAAAATCTTTAAATTGATTTTTCCCCAAAATAGTCAACTAGTAGAAAATGGGGTTTAAAATTTCATTTGAAAAGAATAAAGGCCTCAATCCAGATATTACATATCAATTTCATTGCTGCAAAGCACATGGAAGATGAGCAAACAACTTTAATAATCAAATTCTAAAAATATGCAAACCATACTTGCCTTAAACAACATCAAAGTGACAACGTTTACTCGAACGATATAATTACTGTATCAAAAGTGTAAATGTAATCTAAAGAAAGTAACAAAGCAAAAAACTAATCAAAATTCAGAAAAGTTCACTGGGAAACACCCAGCCACTTAGAGAAGTTATCAAACTCTGTATAATCAGAGTCTGACACCATAGTTTGATACCACGCTTTTCCAGCAGCTCTGATAGCAGAAGCCTCCTCCTAAGAAGAATTATGAAACCAATATGTCATTTCAAAACAACAACAATTACTAAATGTTAAAATGATAAACCTAAAAAAACACAAAAAACATTGATAACTCACAACCACAACATGCGAATTCTGTTTCCAAAATAAACCAAGACTATGCTTCTATTAACATTTAAACGCATACCGTAATAACAATCACCACAATGCACATTAATTTAATAAAAAATAACATTCCGCAGAATCAAAATCATTTGGGAACTGAAAAATTCACTAACCTTTGAAACATTGTTGCGCTTCTGATCAAGCTTTTCCTTCTTGGCCACAAGGCGCTGCTTCTCAGCGAGAAGAGCCATCCTTTTAGCGGTCTTAGCATAGGGATTCAGCTTCAACATGACATTGAGGTTCTTGAGAGGGTTCTTCTTCAGAGTAGCGCGCTTAACCTCCTTATTAACGGGCCTCACCACGGACTGAACCTCATCGGAATTAATGATACGGGACAAGTCCGAGTTAACCATCTTGGCCCGGGGAAGAAGGTAGCCCTTTTTTTTCTCGGAGACCTTGTCGAAAGACCCATAAATGGAGTCCAGTTTCTCAAACGCGGACTTGGTCCAGATAATAAACCTCCCAAGGTGGCCACCGGGTGCAAGCTTCAGAAGGTTAAGCCTGTCAACATTTGCCACCTCAACACCAGGAATGTTCCTGAACGCTTTAACCGCTTTAGCCCCTTCAGATCCGTACACGATAAGAGGACCCCTGCGAGAAATGTACCTACGGTTCCTCATTTTCCCCTTGCCGGGACGAATTCCGCGGCTCAGTTTCGCTTTCTCCGCGTCGGGGAACGCGCCGATCTTCTGAAGAATTTTCACCGCTTCTTTGGACTTCTCCACACTCTCGATGCTGTCGCTGACAACGAGTGGGAGCTCAGGGACAGACTCGATGCGGTGGCCGCGGGCCTGGACCAAGGAGGGTATCGCGGAGGCGGCGATGGCGGAGACCACGGCGTGGCGTTTCTGCTGAACGTTGATCTTGCGGTGCCAGCGGCGCCAGATCTTGGTGGGAGCGAACATACGCCCGCCGCGGCACATGTTGCCGAAGGCAGCCTGACCAGCGCGGTGCGTGCCGCCGCCGGGCACACGAGGGATACGCGATACGGCGCGGCCGGTACCCCATGACTCAGCGGATGTCTGGTGGCCGGCGCGCTTGCTGACAGCGTAAGGCTGGCGGCTGTTGCGCGAAATGTTGGAGTGGACGAAATTGACAATGTCAGGGCGAATGGGAGCCTTCATGACATCAGGAAGAGGGACGGTGGGGGCTGCATCGCCCTCTAGGGTTTGAACGGATACGAGAGGCCTTGCTGCTGCTGCTGCCATTGGAGAAGGTTGGTACTCACAAAACTAGGGTTTAGGGTACCGGTAGAAGAAAGGGCGGAAAATGAAGCGGTGATTATATATCTAGAAAGGCCCTCTTTTTGCTTGGCCCATCTCAGGCCCATCACTTGGGAATATATTTGTGCTTATTGGGCTTATTCTTACTACCCCATCAAATATTTATTACTCTCTACATATCCTTCTAACAATGTGTTTGAATAGGGTGATGAAAACTGAAAAGAACAAAAAAATGAGTGAAACAATATTTATTTAAATTAGAATAAATAAAGATAAATGAAAAAGTACTTTTATCATAATATTATTTGATTTTTTTTCTTACCAAAGCCGAGCTGAAATTGTCTAAGATGATGTCCGAACTTTTGAATTATTTATATATTATTATTATTTTATTTATTATATTTAAAAAAAATTGAAAATAAAAAAATAAAAGGTGGACACCATAACCAATCTTTGCCTCATATAAACAAATAAGAGTTCATATAATTGACTATGAGGTTATTTACTAGTGGAATAGTAAATGTGATAATGTATTTCTCACTTCAACCCATATACTGTGCGAAAAGTTTATTTTTCTACGCCAACTTTCACCTCCTTCTCCTTTCTATAGATTCAAATCCATCATTTTGAACATAATTAAACAAAAGAGCCCTATTGGCTATACTTAACTGCTTTCTCTTAAGTTTACACTTGCATTCCAATTATTGACGCCAAAAAGGTTAATTGAATTATAATTTGAGTTTTTTCACTATTATGGTGAATTATTAATTATTGAAATAAGGAAAATTTTAAAAAAGTATTAAAATAATTAAATTATGCGTACGTGATTAGATTTTATTACAAAGAAGTCGTGTAAATCACGACTTAATTTATTTTAACTGAACTGAATTCATACTAACTTGAAGTTTTTTAAAAATTTTACCGTTTTAATAATGATATTGCACAAAAATGCTAAAAATCTCTAAACCATTTTCTGTTTTGATGCTCTTTATCATTTACATTCAAAGTTGGGGTAAATTGTATGGAGGCACAAAACGTAAAATGATAAATTTGCTGCCATTTGAAGCCCCTAAAACGTGAATCCAGCAACACATGAAAGCTACCATCACCAGCCCCCCAACTCTCGACCACCACCACCACCACCCACTAACATATCTTATTATTAGAGCCATGTGTCTCCACGAATACCACATCCTATAAATAAGTACTATAATCACTGTGCACACTTCTTCATATCTTCTTGGCTCTTACAAAGGCTGATGATGATGCTTTTGTTCCATTTACAAGCTTCCCAACGAGTGAATGCATTGCTGCTGCTTCAGCAAAACTTCAGTCTTCCATCCAAATTTGACCACTGTAATAGGAGATGTTACCATCCAAACACAAAAGGAAAGCTACAAAACATGAGAGGATAACACACACGTACTTGTTCAATTAATGTTTGTTGAGCTGTTTGACATGATTGGTCGTTTGTCTATTTCTTGACATCAATTTCTGCCGCCGAAATTCCGCGTTGGCATCGTATGATGAGATGGCATTCCTCTGTACAAAACCATAAAAATTAACTTATATAATCTAGCCTTCAAATATAAAGTTAGAGTTCAATAATCGTCACAATTATATATCAAGAAATTTTATCTCGTTGTATTACTTTTAATTCTGCAAAATAACTTACAACGGGCACAAAGTCAGGACTAGACAAGTTGAGAGTGAGGTTTTTCATTAGCAACAAAACCTGCATAACACCAAATATGTAAGCAAATTCTCAGTCAACAGATAATAAAAATAAGTTCTTACCTTGTCACAATTAACCTGGCAAATCTCAAGGACAGGTAACTCTCAATTTTAACAAAACTTTTAACATATGCCTTATAATGCTAACGAAGATTACAGATTGACATGCAGGAAACAAGGTTCTTAGTCAGAAATCTAAACCTGATAAACTAGGAAATGATATATGTTATAGCACTCGAAATGATTTTAATTCTCTCCACTTTCGCTGCATGTCACATAATTATATGATGATATTGAAAAGTTTTATTCTACTCACAGTTTCAAAATTTATAGGATCCATCTCCTTCAGCTTCTGGACATGGCCTTTTGTGTCTGGATCAAAAATACTTCCAATGAAAGTATAAACTTCAGCAAAATCTGGTAAACCTGAGAAGACAATCACCACCACCTATTAATTTCACTATGAAACCATATGAGGAAAAAATATGAAAGGATGTAAGATCAATACCATGAAGCACCTGAGTCTGTTTCCCTTGTTTTGGCATCTCCGTAGCAGACAACTTTCTAGTAGAGTTCCCAACACCACTAAGACAGCTCCTGCCAATTATTGTCACCCCCTTTGATCCAATATCAGCTGAATCAGTGACGTCATAAAACATGAATAAGTGGTCAAAACTTCCATTTAGTACATCCATTGTAGATACTCTTCATCTCAAACAAACAATTGAACCAAAAATATGAAAGAATAAAAGAAGCATGCATGCCTTCATCTCCATGAAGATTGGTGAGTTCATCCTGATAGGGCAGTGATTTGTTGGATCCAGAATTCATAAGCAAGAATTTTTCATCCCATGTGGCATACCCGGGTGGAGGGGTACTAGTGGAAGAAACATATGCCAGGGAAGCTGGCAATGGCACCAAAACTGCCAGACCAGACAACAGCATGTCAGGAATGTGCATGTTATGATTTTAAGGAACAGAACATCATAGTGTGAATGAAATAGAAGCAAACCATTTTTGAATGCCTTTTGGGGGTAAGGATGAGCAGCTTTACGCTTAGGACGAGGAGGAGGCACATGTGCTACTGTCCCGGTCTTCTGAACTTTCAGAAAGTACTTCTGGGCATGACTTCTAATCTGAAGAAAACTCAGTGTGAAACTGAGAGATACATATAATAGCATAACAGAATACACAAATCATGAAAACATAGCTGAAGAACTGCTTCCTAACCTGAATAACTGTTTTTGAACCAACAAAATCCTCAATTTTCTTCCAATCTCTGTCAAATCTGAACATCGAAAAATATAAAAAAAAAGTCAGCAATTCAATAGCAGATTGTGTTTGATACATCCCTCAAAGACCAAAAAAGAACAGCAAAACGACCAAAGATTTTGCTATGTGCCTTTTCTATCCAAAAGTTGATTAAAATAATCAAAATAACTGAATCTAGAATACAGATAAGTAAATAATTTGTGCAGTGAAGCAGCATTATGGTTAAGAATAGGAGCTCACAGTTGAAGAGCTTCGAGAAACTTGTCATGCTCCTCCTCAGACCAGCTCTCCCTAGACTTGGTGATAGTATAAGGCTTTCTAACCTTCTTGCCAGAGCCACTAGAGGGAGTTGAAGGCGCCATTGCCATTGGTTGACAACTTCAGGTGTTACTATGTTATTTAGTGCGACAAATTAAATATAATAAAAGAGAGATACCATCATACTCCATTTCACTAATTGTTGTTCGGCCTATCTCGCCATTGCTACCAGACCACTGATAAATGCATATTCTAGTAAACTTTATGTTTGAAATATTCAATCCTTTTCGATATGAGATCATGTGGTATATGACTAAATAGTGTATAAAAGTATCCAACTTTATGAACTAATATTGAATGGTGAGTTTTCTAAGCAGAGAAAGAGAGAAAAACAAGGGGACTGCGAGTTGGATTGTGTGGTTACGTGAGGTGCATAGTTGTAAATGTTAGGTGAGTACCACCAAACCAAACTTCCTTCACGTCCATTTCATCCTCTCATGTCACTGGCATACATACCCGAAAATCACTATTGCCACTTTAATTGTTCCACTTGTCTAAATGGAATTAACAAATTGGATTACATTTTAAGAGGTGATCATGAAACAAGAACAGAAACACCTTTCTGATGTAAGTTAAAATGTCTGATAACACATTTTCCGTAGTGTGAAAGCCAAAAATGACGGTATGACAACAGGGTTATGGTGTCGAATAGTTTGGCGGCGTAAATAGATTGTGAATAGAGAATGAAGATCGAAGAGAAGAGTGGTATAGAGAAAGAAGTTGAAGGGACATGAGAGGGGGCAATGTTTTTGTGAACATAAGGAAATGATAGTGAAAGAAAAGGAGCAGTGGGTCACACCGTCACCATTGACCACAGGACATCATACAAATCATGTGCTCACTGCTGCTTCTCTTTCTAGTTTCCCCAAAACCTGTGATTTTTACTAATGTTTTACCATTTTATCTCTTAATTATTTTAAATTTTTTAAAAATTACTAAAATGAGTAAATCTATGTAAATATGATACGATTTCACTAAAATTGTATGAGTTGAAACAACTTCAATATATTTAAACTTTAACTAAAATTTTATATTTATTTTGATAATTTTTAAAACTCATTTCATTCAAAAGAATACCTATTCATTTTCTACACCCAGAGAAACTGCAAGATTGGTCTTTGTATAAACACATGTTCTTGATAATTGGGAGGATTTGATTGGTAACTTTGTTAATGGTGGAATTTATGTATAAGAGAAATATCCACATTTACGAGAAAGGGTCATTAGGATTCAATGAAGGAAGATAGAGTGAAGTAATACAAGAGATAAAGGGTATGATGGTAACAAAATAATATCCCAAAAATTAAATATGAAAAACCAAATATTTAAATAAAATATATTTATGTAGAATCCTTCTCTCATGATAAAAAAAAATATAAAATTAGATAAATAGTATTGCTCATAAATCTCTCAAATGAGAAACTACAACTTCAAATTTATCAAATAATTTGTTATTTACTTTCAAGAAATATAGCATGATAATTTAATATGAGGTATAATTTTTGTCTATTTTCCCATCCACTTGTAGCCCTAAAATGTATAGATGTAAAAAAAAATCAATCATTTAATTTCTTACATTACAAGATTGTTTTATGTTAATGATTTTATGGTGGATAAAAAATGAAATGGACAAAAAAAACTCACCTTAAAGTAAGTTCTTATTAAATGACTTAAATTTGTTCAAACTATCTTGAAAGCAAAAAAGAAAGATATGAAGAAAAACTCCTTAAACTTCTATAAAAAAAAAAGAGTAAAAGAGATATGAAGAGATGGTGCATAAAAAATAAACGAAATAATTTATTTTTCTATTTAAAACTTTAAAACTAAATTTAGAATTTAAATTGATCATCTAACCTTTAACCTTGCAATCATAAGAACATGTCCTTAACTTTTCTCCAATAAAGGATTATCTTCTTTCATCTTTTCCTAAAATTTTCATGTAGTATTTTTTGGATATTCCAAACCACTTTAACTAGATTGTTGTCTTTTTCTTTTCAAATGTCTCAATTCTTATATACCTAATCTCAAAATACAAGTATTTTCTAACTTGAATCACATAGAGTTAAATGATGTGACTAGAATCTCATACATTCTTTTCGGTTAAGATACATAAATTATGTTATCTAGGATAACTAGAGGTGGTGGTAAAACTGTCTCATAAACTACTAGATTAATACATTTGAAAATCTAAAATGGTCTAATAAACCTAAAAGTCAACTTCCTTGACCATAGTTTACCTTACACATGTGGTTGGTGTAACTAAAAAACATTATCTTAAGCTTCAAACTCCAATTATCATGTCCTATAACTTGAATATGACTTTGGTTTGCTCATGGAGACCTTCATCCTATTATTTAGCTATCTAACCTTCTTTGTTGTATGTTATAATAACTGAAACCCCACTAACAAACTCTTTCAATCATACAAAGCCTATTAAGGAATCATGTGGATCCTGCCATAATAATTTTGATTTTAGGTAAATTCCAAATTTATAGATAATTCAACATACACGTGTTCAACATATATCTAGTTATTTGATTCTTCTCTCAAAGTGTCCATTTGTTTGAGGATGATAAGTTGATTTGAGTTTAACTTGGTTTGGAGAGTTTCATGCCAAGTCTACTAAAACCTAAAAATAAATCTTGGATCTTTGTTTGATATAATGTTGGAAGGTACACCAATCTAACTACATTCCTCGAAGATTATCTTCTTCACATATAATTTTTTTTAAACAACATCCTTAAATCTCAACACTTTATCTACTTTAACATTTAAACTTATATGTTTTTTTAGACTATGATATACTAATTATCTTTTATTGACCATCTTAAGAAATCTTTAGTTATAGAAAACATATGATAAGGTGAACACGAACACTAATTAACATTATGTAACACACCACATTTAAAACATCTCATCCCTAATGATTATACGATTGTTGTTGATTCTCTCGTAAAGGTAAAATATCCTTTTAAAATTGGGATTTGATATATGGTTTATTATGATCAAACTTTTCCTTTTTTAAAGAATCCATCACCACCTCCTTATCACCTTCTAGTCTCTGTCTTAGCTTTTTCTACATTATTTTTCAACCTTTAAATATTTTTACTACCGAAGACTCATACAAACATGTCCCTACAAATTACACTTACCCTTTTAAAGTGATAGTAAATAACACTTACATCCCTCTAATTTTAAAATAATTACTCACATTCGTTAAATGCTAAATAAAATCATATTGTTATAGATTTTGAAATAAATTCACCTCCCAACTACTTCTTTTATTTTATTTAAAAGTAATATATGAACTAAAATTTAAATAAAAAATATGAAAACCAAAACTTTTATAATATATAAAATAAAATAAGTTTATTATAAAATAAATCATTCTAATTATTATATGTTAATAATATTCTAAAAAAAATATAGCAACTAAATTATAAATTTTCATAAAAAATAAAAAAATTATGTTATTTACTATCACTTTAAAAGGGTAAGTGTAATTTGTAGGGACATGCATCATGGGTTGGGAAGGGAAAAATTAGAAATTGAGATGAGAAGAAAATGAAATATAAAGATGAAGTAAGGTGGTTTGATTGTAAGGTGGAGGTTGAGGGGCAAAAGAGGAAGGACAAGTGTGAGGAGGTGGTGAATTTGGAGATCCAAATGAAAGGATAAGGAACAGGTGATGATCCTTTCTTCTGGTTTCCACCTAAACAATTTTTGAATTCAAATTCAAATTCAATTGCATGCAAATGGATGTTTATACACATCTTTCATCACCACCTTTCATATCGCATCGTTTCTGTTCTTCACGTTACCACCACTCCTCTTCCTCCTCCTCCTCTCATCCACCTTTCAAGCTTCTCTGTTCCAAGGAATCTCAACCAAAAGACGATAACAACAATAAGGGTATGCACTTACTGTTCTACAATCACCATTTTTCCTTTCTATTACAGTGATGATCAACATACGTATGAGAGCATTTTTTTTTTTGTTGAAGTTGAATGCATGATTTTTATTAATCTGAAGCTAAAATATGATTTTCCCAGACACAGTAATCAAACTCTGACTGTTGAACTTCATTGCTTCCAAAAGCATTCAATCCATCAGTGTAGAACTCACTGCTGCAACTTATTTTAAGTGTTGATTAAATGTGTCAGGTGATAAATCTTCAAGAGACTGGGACAAGGCATGGTCAAAATTCAAGAATCAAGGGGGCAAGAAAGCCTTCTCAAAATTTTCAGATAAGTATGTGAGTTGGAATCCTAGGCGTTCAGAATTCCCTCTTTCTGAGGAGGTTGATCCTATTAAGAGAACAGAGAGATCAAACCTCGAGTTCTGGAATAGTCCCACTTTCACTCTTGGGGGTGCAATTATTATTGTCACATTTCTTTTGTTGTACACCATTCTTGCACCAATCAAGTGATCTCTTTCAAAGCAATGTAACTGTAGAAATGAAGTTTTATTTCTCAGAAAATGTAAATCCTTTTCGAATGAAGTTGATGGCTTCTCCCTTTTCTTCTCTAGTTTTGTTGCTTCACCCACTTGAAACAATTTTCTTCCTCCGATTTGTCGTTGGCTTTTCATGCCCAATCTATTTTCAGATGGCTTTCCTGCATGCTGAAGTGAGGTATGAATATGGAACAAAATGATCACATTGTGTGCTTGTTTGAACCCTTTTTTGGCTAGGGAAAGTTCTTGAAAAGTGAAGACTAGATAAATGCTGGACTAGTAAATGACAATTAGTGAATTGGGTTTAGGTTATAGGGTAATCAATCATGAACTTGATAACCTCTTGTTTATACTCAATCAATCTGACAACTTCCCTTCTTGGATATTTAATCAAAATCCATTAATAACCTATGGTGTAAACCGGTTGTATTTACAAAATTTTCAAATTATTTTGCATACCTAATTTCATTCTATAAGGTGACTTATAAATCAACATGTTCCTCTCGATCGATGGTCTAATTATATCGATTTAATGTGGAATTTCACTAGCTAGCGGGAAGGGATACATTCATGATTTCATCCATAAAAGAGTGTTTTTGTGATGTGGTGATATTGTATGTGTTGACAAAAACATATGTGCAAGATTGTTCAACTTTATTACTCTATGTCTCGTTCGCCTTGGTTGATGACATGTATACTTCGGTTGATTCTTCATTGTCGTGTCCTAATGACAACAACATGGTATTGCCACTTTTCAACTTCCATTTTATCCGTTCACTCTTTGTCCTTAAGGTGCCTACCTCCTCGATTATTTTTCCTTTTAACGTCTCTATCTCTCAACGAAACTCTTCCAATAAAATTGTTTAATCCATGTGATTCTCAGTGTTCGTCATGTGCCATGTAGTAACCATGTGATCTTTGATTAAGGTTTCTGCTCAGTCCCATGGTGAGTGCAAAAAATATTCTTAATAGGTTGAGGCTACCTTCGTAAGACTACGTTCTCTTGCCAATTGTCGCATCCCTATTACCATTACCTTGTTCTATGCAAATCTGGGAAGTCTCCTTCAACTCTATCTTGGTCATTTCTCAGTTTTCAAACGTTGGGGTCGGGGTACCTGCAAAGATACATCGACACTCCAGTTAACTCTTGTTTAAGTAGGAACTCGTAGGGAAATTCAACAACACACTAATAATTGCATAAAATCTACCCTCTTACGTTTGGGGCAACCCTATTTATACTACTCTAGATGGACTTTACCTATACTGATGATAAAGACAAACCCAAATATCTTCTAATCATGTTTTTTGACATTGATTTGGGTGTAATACTTTGCTAATTATGTTTCAGTTAATCATTGTGAGATAATATATTTTGTATTATGGAAGCTTGATGAACATGTTTCAACGTGACCAAAACTATCTTGGTGCCCTAAAATATCTAAAACCTTCTTATATGAAATATCGATGTTAAAGTATTTTTATTTTCCAATAGAATCTTAATTATAATAGTAAAATAACCCCTATACGCGAATTAGATTCATGAAAAATCTTAAAATAAAAATTCACTACTTTTATATTAATGTATATATTTGATTTTATAAGGTAAACTTTTTGTGCCATCAAAGAAAATATATAATTTTAAAAAAAAATTATATAAATTAATAATTTTAAAGAAGTCACACGCTTTGAATATTTGATTTTTTTTTCTTTTATTTAACACTACTTTACTTTTTTTTACTTTTTAAATTTGTTTTCTTAAATTTAGATAACTATTTTTTTTATTTTCAAATTATTTGTATAATTTAATTAATAAATGAAATTAAATATATATATATATATATGTAATTCTAACAATCAAATTATAAAAAAATTCTCAAAATAAAAAAATATGTTTACGTAAATATTAAAAAACCTATTAAACTTTAAAAATATTATTTAGTTTTAATTCATTAATCATATTATTAAAATATATCTAAAAAATATTCATAAAAAACTGAAAAATTCATTAATCAAATTATTTAGAAAACCATTTCAAAAATTATATATATATATATATATATATATATCTATATTTAGAAATTTAGACGAAAATAAAAATTAAAAAACTAAAAGAGTAGAAGTCGTTGAGCTCAAGTGTGATCTATATGAAGAAGAATAAAAATAATAATAAACTTTAAGCATTAAAAATTTAAAAATTATTAATTTTATTTTATTAATTAAATTAATAAAAATATGTTTATTTAAAAAATTATTAATTAAATTATGAAAAAACATTTTAAAACAAAAAGTATATTTATTTAAAATTTAAAAAAATATAAAAAAAAACCTTAAAAGAGAGAAACCTTACTTGTTTAAAACCAAAAGAAAAGTTATCTTCAATAACAAAAACAAGAAATAAACATGAAAATTTAAAAGATAAAATAAAAATAAAAATTGAGGTCATAAATTCGAAACATCACTTTCGTAAAAAAAATTCATATTATTTTTATATTTCTACAATAGAAACACGATTTAACTATTTATAAATCTTTTAAAATTTACTCATTTTAATAAATTTAAATAAAAACTGTATAAATATAGTAGAAAAATTGTTTTCTTCGAATTAAGTCCGAATCTAGTTTAAAGATTAAAAAATATAGGTGTGTAGTATTTTTATTTATTTATAAACGAACTAAATTTATTGTCTCATTTCATTTGTTTTTTTTTTTATATCAAATTAAAATGCAATGTGTAATTGTAATATAATACTCTTTTGATTAGTATACATTAAAACAAAATTCTAGTTCATATCAATATGTAACAGAAATATAGTAATAGATTCAAAGTGTTTTTCTAACAAGAAAAGATATCACAACACAATTCAAATTACAAAAAGACTAAACCAGTAAGTTAATATATTAATAAAATAAGAATGCATGTAAGTTTTAATATGAAATATATTTTGTAAATGATAAACAACAAGAGTAAATGAAGGCATTCTTTATCAAAGTTAAAATAAATTATAATTCTTTATTTAATATATTAAATTTAACAAAAAAGTTTAAAATTTATAATTATAATTATTTAGATCTAATTATAAATAAAAATTCACCTCAAATTTTAATTAATTAAAAGATACTGTGGCTTTTTTTTTCAAATTTTACTTAAATTTAATTTAATTTAATTGTCTAACTGAAATTGAAGCACACACTACTTTTTTAACCTAAATGTTGAATACCATATACATTATTTATTATTAATTAAAATGTATGAAAAATAATAAAATTGTTATTCTACCAGTCTCACTTAATTTTTATCATTTTAAATAATTTCCAACAAATAAAAAAATCTGACTGTCCAAAAAAAACCAAATAAAAAAATCTGCATTTAAAAGGTATGTGTGATTAATGTCGTTTAGGTAGGATGCTTGCTAGATATTTTCTACAGAAAAGTGGAGAGAAAGGCAAATATGGGGTGAGTGAAGGTAAAAGGAATCTGGGTACGATAATGTTGAAAAAACATGCTCCTTTGAAATTCAATCCAAATCCAAATTCCAAAACCCATATAAACCCTTTCATCACAGTTCCCTCAACAAACCAAACGGTTGGCCAAGAATCACAACTTCATCACAATAATGAGAGATTTCGTGATCCTTGGCTCCTCTGTCGCAACCCCTTTTCCTTCTTCTTCTTCTGCAGCGCCCCATCGCTACCCCATCAAACCCTCTCTTCCAAAGCTCGCTCCTTTCTCTTCTTCTTGGAACATTTCATGCGCCCTCCAAGCCCCCCTCTCTCTCAGCGCAGATTCCAAGCTTGTTGAGGAATTCGAAGTGGTTGATGGAGATGCCATTGATTCTGGGGTCGATGCTGAGGTTCTGGCCAAGATGGTTCTGTTGGGAATCCAAGGGAATAGTGTTAGGAGTGTTGTTCACACTCTCAACAGAGTGCAGGATCACTCAGTTTCTCTAGCTTCTCATCTTAATGGCTCTTCCATCGATGCCATTGCGAAGGAGTGTTGCCGATTGGTCATGTGCGGCCACATTGAGGAGGCTGTCGAACTCATGGAGGTTCTCACACGTAATTAATTTTGGCTCCATCTTCTTTTTCTTTTGCTTCTTTTTGTGAGTAGTATAGATCCACCTCATAGTCTTATCTTCTATAATCTATCCTTTTATATACACATTAGAAAATTTCGTTCATGATAAATTTGCTCACTTTTATGATAATCACCCTAATGTAGTTGACATAAGTTATTTGACACTTGTGTGTTTTTAATAAGGATTGAAGTTTGATCATTGGCTTTTGAATACAAGGATTGCTTTTGATTATATATAAAAAATAATAACTGTCCTAAAGTCATAATTAGCATAATTTTTTATTAGTTGTGTAATTTATTTCTGAATTCTTACATTGGACGAAAATAAAACTCTCTCTCTTTATAAGAAATGTGGTATACTTTTTTTAAAAAATTAATTTCATGTGAATTAAAGATCAACAAACATTTTTTGTTTAACAGTTCTAAATAAATATTATTATATTCTTAATAGGAAACAAATCTAGCATTTATACTGTGCATTCATTGAGTGATGAAAAATGATGTATGAACGGTATTAGACACATAGAGAGATAGAAATAGAAGGGAGAGAAATGTAGATACGATATGTGATATGATGTCTAAAAGAGATACAGAAAAATAGTATCAATTAAGTGTATATTCCGAGCATATGTCGTACTGCCACCACTAGTAGTAATACCACAACTGTCATCACCACTATTAGCAATACTACTACTGGTGGCAATATATCATTATCAATTGAGTGAACTCTTTTTTCAGGGGAGAGAAAATATTAGAGCAGTTTCCTAATGATTGACATTGTTGTGACTTGTCATAAATAAAATTCATTAATTTCTTCTTTCAGGTTTCAAGATATCAATCAGGGGATTTGTTCAGCCATCTGACGTAATTAAACGCTGTGTTCTTAGTCGGAATCCAATTTTAGCTGTTAGGTATGATTTTATATTGTTTTATAAGATACATTGTTTCAATTTCTAAAGCATATTGATTCCATTTGAATGTGTTGCATTTGTTTTTTAATATATAGTTTATTTTATACCTTCTTTTCTGAAGTTAATTTTTAATTTATATCTTCTAAACCAGTGAATTCAATATGTGATGATATATGTCGATTTTCTCTATGATAAGAATGATATTATCACTTCTTTCAGGTATGCATGTCTTCTTCCCCATGCACAGATATTGTTCTGCAGTATAATATCAGAATTTGGCAAAAGGAGGGATTTGATTTCTGCTTTTAAAGCATATGAGCTGTCGAAGAAACACATGAATATTCCCAATATGTACATGTACCGGGCAATAATTGATGCTTGTGGTCTATGTCGTGATTACATGAAATCTAGGTACATATATGAGGTATTTTCTATGGAAGTTTATATTGACTCACTTTAACTTGTCTTAAAGCAATTCAAAGATTTACGAGTTCTGCAGTAGTTTTATTCTCCTAGGTGTAGCTCTTATGCTACAATGCCAATTACTTACAAGTTACAACCCCCATGTTTATGTGCTCTTTTGCTCTTGCTCCTGTTAAATGTTCAGCTAAACACTGCATTGGATTAATTGACATTTTAAATTAAAAGGATTTAGAAGAATGCAGTTAATTGGTTGTGATATTATATCACAGATAAATAGTAAATCTTTCAGCACAAATGTGTTCCACAATAAGGATTATTTTATCGATTCCTACTCCTAATTGTTAACCTTTCAATCACCATGGTTTAGTCGAATATGAAGCAGTAAAGGACAGGATTCAGCACGAGAATCCTGTTGCACGGGAAATGAGAAGAGACGACTTGAGGGTTGGCATTATTGATTAAAAAACTAGTACTACCGTGATAAGTATTATGGGGGATCCGACCCTCAAAAACTAACTATTAAGAGGGGGAAGCAAACATTAAATACTCCACCAAGCATTCTATATACTACTCAATGACAAACTTAGGCACCCCATAATACCCAAGTTCCAATCATACAGTTGTAACTACTGGAAAAAATAATAAAGCTTATATTTTCTCAAGTCAGCATATAGAGAGAAAATCATATTATATTTTTATGTGAATTTAATTTGGATTCACTGACTAAGCCTTTAGCATTAAAGCGAAGCGATTTTGACACACTATTGTTTACGATAGCATCATGAGTTTTATAGGATAGTCCATAATAACTGAATTCACTGCACAACAAATAAGTACCTAGTTCTCTTTAAAAGGCTAGTAATCTAAAAAAAATGATGAACTGCATGCCTACATGAACCGTGTATTCTTATGCTGTGCTCTTGGTGATATGGGGATAGTCTATCTAGTTTCAAATTTTGTATTTCTCTTCACTGCCCTTAAATTTGTCAAAAAGAGATATGCAATGACAATGGGAGAGAGATGTTCTCCTCAGGCTAGGGATACAGAACTTCAATTAATTTTTAATTATGTTTTCGCATACTCAGTAATTTTGGCTTCAAATGTTTCCTAAAATGGTACTCTCCTAGAGTTTCAAAATATGAAATATGACTGTTCTGATATATAAATACTGAGCTAGTGGTTATAATGTTGGCTGGCAAGCTCAATACAAGTTTTTGTAATATTTATTAACTTCTCCGATGTGTATTATAGCATTCACATATTCAATTTATGGTGCAGGATTTGCTTAATCAGAAGATTACTCCAAATATATACGTTTTCAACAGCCTCATGAATGTGAATGCCCATGATCTTAGCTACACATTAAATCTATATCAAAATATGCAGGTAACCCTTGCTCCCCTCAAATATTGTTGTCTTGTGCACATTTACACTCATGTGAACACACAAAGAAGAAAAAGGCAGAATTCCAGAACAGAGATACGCATTCATGCATATACTATTTTTGATGAAAACTTCACTTGTCTTTACAATTCTTGTTTTCTCACAATTTTTAATGTGTTGGATAAAACACATTGAGTGAGTTATGTCTATTATTTTCATTTGACATCCCTTAAAAATGAGAAAAAAAAAGACTAATTAGATTTTCTTCTGCATAACTTGACATCTTAATTGACAGCATATGCTTTCATTTTCATGCCAAGAGTTGGCAGGAGCATTAAAGTTTTTCTTCATCTGAGCAAATTCTGCATATTGGCTAAATTCCTTCTACAAATCCAGAATCTTGGTTTAAAACCAGATATGACATCTTATAACATCCTACTGAAAGGATGCTGTGTTGCTGGAAGAGTTGATCTGGCTCAAGACATTTATAGGGAACTTAAGCATTTGGAATCAGTGGGACAGCTAAAATTAGATGTCTTTACCTACAGCACAATTATAAAGGTATTTATTGTAGACTCAAAATCACCATAATTTCATTGATATTGCATGGAATCTACAATCTTCTCCTTCACCTCTCTTCAGTGAAGTACTATGTAAAAAATTCATATTATATACATTTGACATTTCCTGACACCAATTTCAGGTCTTTGCAGATGCGAGGTTGTGGCAGATGGCTCTAACAATCAAGCAAGACATGCTTTCTGCTGGTGTTTCTCTCAATATTGTTGCATGGTCATCATTAATCAACGCCTGTGCACATGCAGGGCTTGTAGAGCAGGCAATTCAGTTATTTGAAGAAATGCTTTTGGCTGGCCGTGAGCCTAATACTCAGTGTTTCAACATCATTTTAAATGCATGTGTTGAAGCTTGCCAATATGACAGGGCTTTTCGCTTTTTCCATTCTTGGAAGGGAAAAAAGATGTTAGGGTTATTTGGTGAAGGCTGCAACAACAATACACGGCAGGAACTTGTGCATAATGTTACTACTGTACCAAATGGCATTTCTAATTCACACATCTTGAGTTTTGCTGAGAGGTTCCCTTTCACACCAACTACCACAACATACAATATTTTACTCAAGGCCTGTGGTACTGATTATTACCATGCAAAAGCATTAATCAAAGAGATGGAAACAGTAGGCCTTTCCCCTAATCAAATTAGCTGGTCGATTTTGATAGATATATGTGGAGCATCAGCAAACGTGGAGGGTGCCATTGAGGTAAAACTATAATTAATCTAAAATATTATATATTTGCTTCTATTTTGCATAAATTTTTTCTGGAAATCTTTTTAGTCAAATTGTATCAGGATTGATGTTTTGGTGACACTGCCACAGGGAATACCATCTGTTTCTTATCATATTTGTAATCTTTTATGGATCACTTGCGCTAAAAGAACAGCTACAAAGTATTTGTTAATCTTAATATGATCGATTAGTTAAATTTTTTGGTTGGGTATGAATGGACGTGCAAGCTTGATAATTAGCTAAGAGATTATGTAGTTAAAACTATTGAGGCATATAATAGAGCAGGCAGTAGGAAAATTCTTCTCCAAAATGTTAAAAAGCAAAATATTTACAAGGCAAAATTATAGCTGCAAGATAAATGATAGTGGAACTTCAAAGTTGTCATGTTTAAATTGTAGCCTTGGAAAGTGATTATGGGACCATTCTTGCACACTTACCATGAAATCATATTCCAGCTGACCTCCCCTAGTGGGATAAAGCTTTGTTGTTATTGCCATGAAGTCATAATGTCATATTCCATAAAATACCATACTTCAAAATAATCACTGCGAAAATAATCTGCCTGAATATTGATGTGCAAAGAGTACATATTATTGTTCTTAGCTTATTCATACCATGATCATGCATTTAGTTCTCTGATGAGATGAACATGTTTCCCATGCAGATTTTGAAAAACATGGGTGATGCTGGAATTAAACCTGATGTCATTGCATATACAACAGCCATTAAGGTCCAAAGTTATTCTGTAAAAATGAGCACATTTTATTTTATGAAATTACCTGCACACTTCAAGGGACGTTTTTCACTATCTTAAAATTATATGGTCTTTGACACAAGGGAATTTTGCCTTCTGGTTGACAGGTTTGTGTTGAAAGTAAGAATTTTATGCAAGCGTTAGCATTATATAAAGAAATGAAAAGCTACCATATACGTCCAAATTTGGTGAGTGCCCAGAGACTAGTTGTTATATGCACAAAATGGTAAATTTAGATAGCCCTATGCATAAACTCAATGCAACTTGGATAAGGTGGCTATTCTACATCCATAAAAGCCAACTAAAATATAAGTAGAATGGTTGAAGTATCTAATCATAAAGAAAAGAAATGACAGACAATGCTTAATACAGTAAATTTCTGAAAATAATGGAAATGGAAACTTTTTTGTGATCTAGGGAAAAATTAACATATATGCTTCATCTTTATTGTCTTATCTATACTAATTTTGTTAATTACCTCAGATAACATACAACACACTTCTGAAGGCACGCAGTAAATATGGCTCCCTACATGAGGTGCAACAATGCCTGGCTATATACCAGGATATGCGAAAGGCAGGGTATGTTAGCTTTACTTGCATCACGGATAACTTGGACAATTTATCTTTTCCAAGTTATGTGTATCCATGTACACCTTGTTTGTTTCATTTTAAATCATATGTTCACAACTTTTTTAACACATTTGGATGTTTGTGAGATCACTACTCAATGGTTTCAAATTTCAAGTATAATTCTGAATTACCTATGCCCAGCAAGGTTTATATGTTATTCAAGCTCTATATACACTTAACTGCATGCATAAAGTAGTCTACGGCGGATGCTACATTCATGATGTTAACTTTGGTATGGCTGATCCTATTCAATATTGTTTCTTTTCTATTAGGCCCCTATACGATTTTATCAGTTGTTGCTTCTCTGGTTATAATTTCTCCCATAGTGAATTGGTGGTAAAAGTTTGTTTCTGAGAAGTTGAGATCCCAAATCAATTATATATGTGTGTATAGGCAAATTAGAGCTTATAAAGGCTCGGGAAACCCCGCCTCATGAGCTAGCTTTTGGGGTTGCATTAGGTTCAATTCAAATTCAAAATGGAATCAGAGCCCCTATCATAGATATGATACTGGGCCATCTTCACCTGTCAAAAGGTCTGCCTGGCCTCACAGCTTTCCCAATTCAATATAAAAAATGGTCCTACAAGCTTCATGCTTCAGATGTCCAATATTGTGCATAAGAAATGTTTAGATCCCACACCAACTAAAAATATTATCAAAGTAGAGCCTTATAAAAACCTGGACAATCTTCATCTCATAACTAGTTTTTGGTATTGAGTTTCGCAAAACCCAAATTCAAGTTGAGATGATATGCTTTACTGAAGTGATACCTATACCATGATCCTCTTAGGTCTCCTTGAATTTAAAAGGAACAGGAATCCCTCATTGTCCAAGGAAGAAGAGGGGATTCTGATTCTATTTCTTTACTTCCATTGTTCTCATGGTACACAATATAACGAGTTCCAAAACATTTTAGCATACAAAGGATTGAACAGAAAGATGTGATCCAGGACTATCTTGTATGTTTAAGGGAATGACCACAATATCCTTTGATACCAACATCTCTTCAGTGTCGAATTAAATAACTTATATATGGCAGGTATAAACCCAATGACTGCTATCTGGAAGAATTGATTGAGGAATGGTGTGAAGGAGTAATACAAGATAACAGAGAGATTCAAGGAGAATTTTCTTCCAGCAATAAATCTGAATTAGAGAAATCCCAAAGTCTACTTCTTGAAAAAATTGCAGCTCACCTGCTAAAGAGGGTAGCTGACATCCTAGCAATTGATGTTCAAGGTCTAACAAAGGTACCTATAAATTCCTCAGTTAGTATTTGTCATAAACCTGTCTCAACTTTAGCACAGTTTATAGCTACATTTTTGTTTGTAGAAATTCCAGCAATCCTATCTTTTCAACATGCTCTTAAGTATTGTGTGAATTTCATGTTAGTCCCACTAAATTTGGACTGGAACTCATTAATCATGATTTAGTGAGTCTGAATTTCAGTCAATAATACAATGTAGGTTTAATTACTCATTTAATCCTTATTGTTACAAAGTTTTACTTTTTGATCTTTATGCTTAAAAATTATCTATTTTAATCCCAACAAATACTATTTTAATTGTTATACGTATACTTTTTAATCTCTTTTAGTTTCCACTGTTTAAAGTCATAGGGACTAAAAGAGATTAAAAAAAGTATGTATGCAGCAGACTAAATGAATGATTTTTATGTGTAGGGACTAAGAGGTAAAGTTTGTTCAACTATAAGGACCAAATAAATAATTTTACCTAGAATGTATTGCTAGCGTTTCTTTTTTTGTTAAATCCAAATTGCAGCAATTAATTCATTTCCTTACAGTTTCCTTATTTACATTTATAAAATAAGCAATATTTTGTTAGTTACATTTGATTTGGAAAATTCTTAAAATTCTTTTTGTTATCAAACCAACGTTGTCAACAGGTTGAAGCTCGTTTGGTTGTTCTTGCAGTTCTTCGGATGATCAAAGAGAATTACAGTTTAGGTATGAATGGGAAATTATAACCGTATAATGCTACAATGCCATGTTACAGATCTTTTTGTCCACTTAAGTATTCATCTTCATATGAACTTAGAAAGTGTGGAAACACCAAAAAAAAACATGTAACTAAATATAACTCATAGTTGCCATTTGTGGACGCAGGACATTCAATAAATGATGATATCCTGATCGTCATAGGAGCTACTAAAGTAGACGAAAATCCGGCTAAACGCATATTAGAAGTGCAAGAAGCAATACTAAAACTTCTTAGAAATGAGTTGGGGCTGGAAGCTTTTCCTGCCAGAACCAGATTAGCACTAAGTGACACACCAAAGTTAAAGAACCCCACCCTTGCAAATCTCAAAATAGAAGCAGTACCAGCAGAGGATGCATTACCCACATCAATGGGGTTTCAGACCAGGAGACCTGGAATTCTAGTGAGGTTGAAGATCACCAGAAAATCATTATACAGTTGGTTGCACAGGAAGTAAGCGTTGAATAGTTCCCTAACAAGTTATAGGAATTTTGTACAAATATTAGGTAAGATATGCCATTTCCCCCCCTCCCAACTCTGTATATATTGTATCTGGTTGTTGCTTCCCATGTATCTGTAATCAAAATAACTCTGTAAATAATGAATGATACCTAGTGCCGTGGAATCAAATCGTGTAATTAGCTATTTTTAATGTTTCTGTTCAGTTGTACCTGTCATCATAAAGTTGCCATTTTGGATTTTCAATTCAGGATCCCAAGCAAGATTAAGAGAAACTGAAGGAGTTAAAAAATATTGTTCTAGAACGTGTTAAAATTAGCACCGGCTCCCACCTTTCTTTGAACACAATTATGAATAGAGACCTAAACAAACAAACCTAATTTGAAAAGCGGAACTGAAAAGGTTTGGATGCTAAACATAGCTTTTTTTTTTTTGTTTAATTACCTTTTTCATCCCTATATTTATAGCCAATAGTCAATTTGGTATGGTGGTTTTTAAAAAATTCAATTTGGTTCCTAAGTTTTTTAAAATGTATTCAAAATGGTCCTTTCTGTTAAATATCACCAAACAACGTTAAGTGGTGCTTATGTGGCAGACATGTGTAAGTTACGTGGATGGTGCTTAGTGAATACTGAATTAGGGTTTAGGTTATTCAAATTGGGGATTCCGAATTTCTAATTTAGGGTTTCTAATACGAGGATTGCTCCCCTGGTTGGATTTTGTGGTGCGCTTCCCTACTTCGATTCTATTCGGAGGTGTGCTCCCCTCATTCGATTCTGTGGTGCGAGTGAATTCGGAGGTGCGATCTTGTGGTTTGTGATTCGAACGAGGGATCGCACCACAAAATTGAATGAGGGGAGCACACCTCCGAATGGAATCGAAGCAGGGAAGCGCACCATAGAATCCAACCAGGGGAGCAATCCTCGTATCATAAACCCTAAATCAGAAATTCGAAATCCCCAATTTGAATAACCTAAACCCTAATTCAGTATTCACCAAAGTAATGTAAGCACAATCCACATGTCTGCCACATAAGCACCACTTAACGTCGTTTGGTGATATTTAACAGAAACGACCATTTTGAATACATTTTAAAAAACTTAGGGACCAAATTGAATTTTTTAAAAACCACTGTACCAAATTGACTATTGGCTATTAATATAGGAACGAAAAAGGTAATTAAACCTTTTTTTTACTGAAAGTGATTAAGAAAGTCTGTTTCAGAAGTCCAGCACATTCCATCGCAAACTGGAAAATGAAATAAAATGCTCAATGAACCTATTCCTCCATTCCATCAGTAGAAAAACGGAATAGAAGGATCCACCTTCTTGTGAAATGGAAGGAGAATTATTATATACAAGATTTTGTAATAATCGATAGAATCTTTTCAAAATGTAAGTTTTCTTTGGATAATTGGCAGGTAATAACGTTATTTTTTAACAGAAACTCAAGAAAAGCCACTCGGCATAAGCAGCAGCTTACATACGATGTATGATGAGGCTACCACTTCAGGAAGCAGGATACATAAAGCAGAGAAAGAGGGGCTCCCTCTTTTTCTTTCTTCACGAGCAACATGCTTTTAAGATATCTTCAATTTCTGGGTCATCTCCTGCTTCTTTGTCCTGCTCACATGAACATATTCCACATAATGATATAAGAAAAATGTATATATGCCATAAATATTATGTTCATTGACGCTAATTGCTGTCAAATATCATACCTTGTGAAGGTATGAGATGTTATTTTTACCCGGACCTGCCACTATAATTCCTCCTTGTTTCCTGCCACAATGTCAAATATAGAAGAAATGCCAAGAGAATTCAGCTATGCACAAAAGAGAAAGCATGATCCTGCCAAGCCTTAATGGGTTGAAGAAATGATTTAAAATCTGTTAGGAAAAGTAGAAAATGTATCTCATAATATATATATATATATATATATATATATATATATATATTGTATTTTAGAATGTCTTGAAGATATATAGTAAGATTGGTTTTCATTTTATAATTTGTTGGCTAATTTAACGATGGAGAGTCTAGTATCATTATAATAATGGTTATTCAGTATTTCACCATATGAGCGAAATAGACTAGTGAATTCTGGGAAAGTCAGATAAAATAATTTGCATACCAGCCTCCTCTGCTAACAGTATCCTTTTCAAATGAAAGCTTCCAATCTTGTCGATAACCCTCCATATATAGCTGTATTATCTTAAGACCTGCCTGCAGTGTAACAGCTTAAATTGATATGGAATATTCTTTGTACAATTAACAAAAGTCGCAATAGATAAACATATACCATTCAGTCACTGGTGTTTTTTGCATTCTTTTTAATAAAATATCTGGAGGCGTGTGACTTACATTGGGGGTAAATGTGGTTAAAACTCCAGAAACAAATTGCAAGGCCTCATATGACGAGTGAGTGGGGTCTGCATATATTTCTAGAAGAGGTAACAGAGTCATGTCAAGGTGCTGATATAAGATGGATAAATTACGAAAATTAGAACAAGCATAAGGTTATCTGCAAAGCACCTCCTTGAAATTTTGATTGCTCAGCAAAGGATTTGGCCTGTACCAAGATATGGTATTAGCAACACATTCCAGCACATTCAGATGATAAGAGAAAGAAGAAATCAATACTTGGGAGCATTGCACCGAGAATTATATCTAGTGAACATCAGGGTTCCACTTAAAATACAAAACTAGACTCCAATTGAAGAAGATAACCAAGCAATCACTTACAATCTTTATGATTGAAGCTTGTGAAAAAATGTTCTGAGAGGACTTTTAATGAACCTTGCCAATAAAATGATGGATGCAGTACAAGAAAATACAGCATCCAAAGAAGAAAACAAAATCTAACCCAACAACAGACCTGATAAAAAACTATAGACATTCACCATAATTTCTTCTGATATACCTGATCAATGCTCCCAGGTCCAATCAATACAAGCGCCACACCAGATGCATCCATTATATCCTGTTGGCAGAACATACCATGTTAGTAGACATGCAAATCTTGGCGAAATAGAAATATTTCTGTTACCACTAAACATTTATCATGAAATGATTCCTCCAGCTAAAACTTTTCGTTGCAAACTCTCTTTTAAAAAAATGACTCATGTTTTGGCCTTCCACCTCTTGGTAAGGATTGGGGAGGATATCTTCAGTCAGAACAATCCAAAGTCCAAACATTCGTCTCATTAAAGGGGACAAAAACCATGAATCATGTTTGGACCAGCATTTTGAATAAAGAAGCATATTTAGTGGATACTATAAACTCAAAGACCAAGAACCAAAATAAACTTCTAAGACTGGGTGTTAAAAGCAACGTCCAAACTTCTGACAGTAGTCAGTCAGACGAGTCTTCACTTAAGGTGGAAGCTTATTAGAACATAAAACAACTGACAAAAGAACAGGAGAAACGAGAAATAACAACAACAGAAAACTTTACCTTCTTGGATGCAAGATAATCAGCTCTTTTGCGGCACAACACGCACCTGTAAATTTACAGATAAAAAGGAGCACAAGTTACTGTTAAGCATCTGATAAACACGAGTTACCACACATAATAACTTAATTTGTGTAGTAAATATGATAAAATCACCCAAAGTGGCGTGCAAATGCCACAACGGCTTTCCTATCTTTCCATAAGTCAGAAATTGGAATTCCGTTTCCTTTCAAATCAAACACTTTCACCGAATCCAGAGAACTTGTGGTATCCTCACTGAACACGGGAGACTCTACTCCTGTTCTCATACACCCAAACAGTTAACCTTAAAGAGTTTGAGTGAGATACATATTGGTCGATGATATCTTCAACAGTTTTAGTGCAATCAAAATTGACAAGTGGCTACTTCAGAACGGGAAAATGTATGATTTTTTTTAGATTCTATTGCAGAAACTTATCTTTTTCTTTACTTCACAAAGAGAGAAGAGTAAAGATTGAGACAAAACTTGCCTGCAGAGCCAGAAGCAAAGGGTGTGATTGTTGCATGGTTTTGAGTTGTCAAGAGTTTGGGAAGATTCTTGCAATATATTGGAAGGTTTTGATGTAGTGAAAGGGTGGGATGTAGATGCAAGCAACAGTGAGTTGTGGTTCTGTTAAGGTGAAGAGAATTTGACACAACAGTTGTTGAAAGAGAGCATGCCATGGAACACGGTCTCAGGAAGCAGAACTACAATTGAAAACTTTTCCTTCTTTCTGTTTGTCTCTCGTTGTTGCATAGCAATCTGAAAAGTACTTGTTCGTTCAAGTGAGAGAAACAACTGATGTAGCAGATTCTGTGGCTCAGATTTTCTCATGAAACATATGGACACAAATAATTTTTACACTGAAGTTACGTCTAATAATGTCAAAGATGCATGGAGTTGCAGCTAAAAACGCAAAATTAATACTATTAATCATTTTTTTTATGTTTAAAATTATTCATGTACTATTGGTATACATGGCCAAATACCCCACGTATGGTACAACCGAGATCGTCTACGGACTCAACCGAATACAATTCAAGAAACTCAAATAACATCGCTAACATAATTACTGTATAGATAATATTTGTCTAATATCAAGATTAATTTGATAATTCGTGTTAAATAAGATTTAATATACATTTCAATACAACTCAATATACGTATTTAATATCAGTTGTTACTTTCAACAACTGTAAAATTAATTTGAATGTTGAAAGACACTTTATAGTTACTTCACTCTGACAAAAAATCACAACCCAATATTATCATAAATCAACATTTAAAACATCGATAAAACAAGTTAAGATTTAGGATTTAGGATTTTAGAATTTAAGATCAGGAAATATACAAGAACAATTTATATTTGAATTTACGTATTATAAAGCATAACTACTTGTAGAATATGATTATTGGTATATATGGTTAAGGTCTCTCTCATTAAAATCAATTAGTTGTGCACTAATTACCAGTAAATTGGGCACAAAAATAAAAACTTTCACTATGTCTAATAAGAAATTCATAAAAAAAATCGTACTTTTCTTAAGACGTTATCCAATTAGTTACTTTTATAAGAAAAATATATAGATTATAATGATTAATTGTGTGAAAAAAATTATTTTTAAAAAAATTAAAAGATAAAAGAATAATTAGTTTTAACGAACGTGTACATTTTATGCAAGATAAATAAAATAGCATAAATAATTTAGATTCAGTAGAATATGCTCCTATCTTCTAAATATTCCTCCCAAAATTTATTTCTTAATGTATCACATGAGAAAATATCATGTGCCAATTTGATATATATAAACATATTATTTTTATGATAACTATCTTAAAAATCATATAAGTATTTTAATTAATCAATAATACAATTTTTACAGTAACCGCATATGTAGGATTTTTTTTCTTTATTTTTAAGGAGAAATTATTATGTATTCGACTTTTTGTTATTATAAAAAATCATCAACAATTAATAGTATATCATATAAGAATTAATTAATTCAATCAATATTAATTAAAAAAAAAACTTCTAATAGTTTCTCCGAACACAAAGAGAAAGCAAAATGACGTTGTGATGTAATAAAAGTGATTAACAGTAATAAATGATGAATAAGAACACTGCTTAAATTAGAAACAAACATTCACCCGCCAACATTTACAAACAATGATTAGTGTAACTAACGAAAATACATATCTAGCTGTTATTTTAAAAGAATGAGTTATCTAATTATTTTGAAATAAATAATTATTTTTTATGTATTAAAAAAAGAAAAAATTTAAATTAAAAGTGGTATTAAAGAAAATTACTAATCCTTTTCAAAAAAATAAAAAATAGTCAATTTAATCCTAAATTTATATTCTAGCATATTATTTTCTAAATTAAATTTTTTATAGAAATTGTCAGAGAAATTTAGAATTCTATTATCCTTAAAAATAACTATTTTAATTGTAATTTTTAAATATATTATTGTTGTTGTTATCAATTAAGTCTACTTAAAATAAAATAAAACTTAAATTAAAGGCTAGATAATTTTATTTTTTGTTTCAAAAACTTGATAATGTAACGCACGTTGAGGAACTAAAATTCAGCCTTTATCCGAGAAAACACGTTTACCTAAAATTTAAAATGAAAATAAGAATTATTTAAGAAAAGAAACCTAAAGCACCCTACCCTAAATCTAAAAAAAAAAGTGATTTATTTAAGAAGGATGCAGTGCTTGTGCTTAGCACGCACTCAGCGTTGCAAGAATACCTTTGCCGCCGCGTTCTCGTGCCACTAGCTGCGTTTCCAATGGCGGCCATAACCCGCCTCGTAAAGCGCACCCCCTACCTCCCTTGCGCGGCGCGTAGATTTCTGTCTCACGCGCCGCTTCACAAGGAGAGGAATGTGCAGTGGGTGTTCCTGGGGTGTCCCGGCGTGGGAAAAGGCACCTACGCCAGCCGCCTCTGCAACCTCCTCGGCGTCCCTCATATCGCTACCGGCGATCTCGTTCGTAGCGAGCTCGCCTCCAACGGCCCGCTTTCTTCCCAGGTCTCACCCTCTCTAGGGATTTCAAAACCCTTTAATCGATTTCGTTGACTTTGAATTTCTGAGGTTGATGTGTTATGCCCACGCGTTGTGAAACGTAAATCTAATGCTTTCCTGTGAACTGATCTTAAGAGTTTATGCTTTTGTTGGTTACAATCCCAGTAGTGATGTCATTATGTGACCCTGTGGTACTAGGTTGTTCATTCTGGTAAAAACGAACTTTGGAATTCGATGCAGTTAATAGGCTGAATTGGAGATCCTAATGTTGTCGCTTGTCCCCTTTCAGTGATGTTGTTTTGACAAACATACGGCTATCAGAGTGAAAACTCCGGGATATTAAAGTGATTTCAATCTCTGATTTGAATGTCATGCTTTGTGTGGATCTGAGATTTTTTTTTGGGTTCTAATTGATACAGCCTACAAGACTAGCAACTGAATACTTGTGGCATATTTTTGTTGTTGGTTAACTTTATTTTGACAATCTGCGCCGCGATCTATGAATTTTTTTTATTTTCAGTTCCTTAAATAGTATATTTTGTTAGTTTCTTGCATTCGCCTCTTTGACAGTAGTGAAGGATTGTTCTGTTGTTGGGGCTGCATATATGCTATTTATTTACTATGTTATAAGCGAAACTGCCTGCTTGTCTTCATAATCAGTGAAATTTTGAATCTTGATTTCTTCTCGTTTTTGGAGTACCCTATTTTTTATCTGTTTATTGCAAGCTGTTGAGTATGGATTGAAGATAACATGGTTTTAACTTCTAATTAGCATAGTTGTTTACCTAATAAATTGTAATAGGATGGTATATTTATTTTTTTATCTACCAAGCCATCTATTTTTTACTTTCTGATTTTCAATTTTTGGTCTTTTACAGCTATCAGAAATTGTTAATCAAGGTAAATTGGTGTCCGATGAAATCATCATGAATTTATTGTCGAAGAGGCTGGCTGATGGGGAAGCAAAAGGTGAATCGGGATTTATTCTTGATGGGTTTCCACGAACGATGAAGCAAGCAGTGAGTATTGATACTTTCCTAACATCCTTATATTGATTACCATATGTGCTTGTAGTTTGCTTTGATGTTTCTAGAGACTAACAAGCCAAACAATGGCTATATTTTCTGGCCTCCCCTGACTTTGTTAATCCCGCCTCATTTCATAACAGCAATGCAATAAAAATGTGCTTAACATCTGTGATATCAGGAAATATTGGAAGGGGTAACTGACATTGACTTGGTAGTCAATCTGAAGATCCAAGAAGAAGCACTGCTTGCAAAATGCCTTGGTAGAAGAATTTGCAATGAATGTGGAGGAAATTTTAATGTTGCTTCCATCAGCATCAAGGGTGAGAATGGGCGCCCATCAATGGTCATGGATCCACTTCTTCCTCCTGCACATTGTATGTCAAAGCTCATTACACGTTCAGATGATACTGAAGCAGTAGTCCAAGAAAGGCTTCGAATATACAGTGAAAAGGTATTTGTGTTATTATTTCGTTAATTTTCCCCATTCATTTGTATTAATTTTATAATTGGTTTTCTATCATGCTTACAGAGTCAGCCTGTGGAGGAATTTTACCGTAGTAGAGGAAAACTGTTGGAGTTTGATTTGCCAGGAGGGATCCCGGAATCTTGGCCTAAGTTGCTACAAGCTCTTGATCTTTATGATTATGAGGAGAAGCAATCCGTTGCTGCATAAGATATAAAATCATACCATACAAATGAGTATTTCATTCTTTGCATGCATGTATGTATTGCATGCCTCAAATTTTTTGCAGGATATAGAACCAAAGAGGGTTTCTCTATTGGTATTATTTGGATAAATAATGATAACATGTTCGAATCTGATATAACCTTCCCGGCAGGGATTTCACTATTCTAATTCTGTTAATTATGACAATGGTTTTGCTGCTTTTTAATGGTGTCAGCAGCAGTTAATGTCATAGAGAATTGCTGATGAGCAAATAAGCTTGAGTAAGTTTGGCACATAATTATTGTGTACTAATTTCTTCTTTGCCGATTTCACAATCCCCACACATGACTCCTCTTGGTTGACTCTGTTTTGGATGGATATTATGGTGGTTCAAATCACAAGATTTTTCTTTTTATTGTTAACTGGAATATCTGATAGTGTTTGGATGAAAGCTTTGTTTTTTCATCAATATTATTTAATTGGTACATCGGTTTGCAGAAATATTCAATGATTCTGTCATTGTAGTTTTTGGTACACATCGCAGCTGGCCGAGCTGGTCGTCATAGTGTTAGCGAGCCAGTAAGTTTAATCAGCTGCTAAATTAATAGAGGGCACGGTACCAGCTCTTGACTGCTCAAGTTTTTGTGGTGCAAGATAGATCGTGCCCTACATTTTATCTCAAAATTCACCACTTCCTTTTTCTTCCACCTTTTAATTTTGGACAAAACATAATTGCATTTTCTCATGTGCTTTTAGTTCTGTTTTAAAAACAAAATTATTGTGTTGGAAATTTGAATTTTAGTTTTCATCTATAGGGTCTGAATGAGCTATCTAACCTTATGTTTGGACAAGGAATTTTACAATTTTTAAGACTTTTAAATATATTTCATTTTTATCTTATTTCAAGTTTCTTTTTTAAATATTTTATTTGGATAGGACAATTAAATTTTAGTGAGTTTTAATTTTCTTATTTAGATAAAGTATTTTAATTAAATTATATAAGTATTAAATAATTGTTAAAATTTTGAAGACTATTAGTAATAATATTTTGCAATTGATATTGATTGGTGTTATTTTTTTGTTGAAGTTTGTTATGATATCTTAAGATATATTTGCACAATTTTTTCTCACTTATGTTAATAGAAAAATAAAACTTGAACAAACTATTGATAACAGAAAAGAAATCTTAATAAACTATTGGTAATAATTACATCTCTTTTGATAAAAAAAAATCATAATCCACACAAATTATACACATTTACTAAAACAATTTAATTCACAGCAAAAGGAAAAATTGTATTCAACATTAGATGAAATTTTTTTAATCGATATGAGAAATAATAGTGATTTACAATAAAAAAAAATAATTTTAAATCATAAAATAAGAAAAAATTAGTCAATATTAATTGAAAAGTACTTTTTTTTAACAATGTTTAGGCCTTATTCAACTCTATCACATCTTAATCTAAATCAAGTTAAGGATAACTATCTAAATTTAAATCAAGTTAAGGATAACTACAACATGAATTTGAGAATAGAAAAAATTACGAACTTTTACTTTCTAGATAGAATTTAATTTCTTTTTAGTTTTAAACAATTTAGTTATTCTAATAAAATTATAAAATTTTAAATCTTTTTAAAACATTTTAAGTTTTTTTAAAAAATAAATATCTTTTAAAAAATTTCAATCCAAACATAATTTAAGTGAACTTTTGATTACAATGTTTGAGAATACTAGGAAAAACATTTGTGTTCAAGTTGTGTCTTTTTATTCAGAAAATGTCTTAATTCTAAAGTTATTTTTAGATTCAGAAAATGTTTTCAGGATATGAAATATATATTTTTCAAAATTCATGAAAAATTAATGGATTATATAATCTAGTATATTTTAAATTCTATTAATTCTAAAAAAGATTTATCATAAATTAACTTTTGAATTACGTGATTTAAAATATTTTTAAAAAAAACATGAATTACATAATTCGAAATATAAATTTGTATTATGGGAAGAAGTCGTGGATTGTGTAATATAGAAGTACACAATCCAAAATATACAAAAACACATATCTCTAACCAAACTTTTAAACATTTTAATTCTTTTTACAAAAGAATATTTTTGAAATTATAAAATTTATGAGGGTGCTTCAAGAACCTATGGGGTGCAGGAAGAAGCATCCTTACTAGGCTCGAGTTTCTTGTGTTGGCAATGGTCTCGGAACAATGGGCTTGATGTTACTAAATTTTCCACTTGAGGTTTGCATTGTGCACCCCTCATATTTTAAAGCTGCACTTCCAATTTTCAGTGACAACTTTGCCTTTTTTGGAAATAAATGGTGAAATGTGCGTAACAGTGTGTTTCTTTAGAGCGTTTGAAGCTTCAGAGCATTTGTAATATGTGTGGTGCTGTGGTGGTGGTGGTTGTTGCATAAGGAATTGAATTTCACATTTGGAAATTTGGAACTATATGCTTGTTATGTTCTTGTGTGCTAGAAAATATTTTGAGTTTAAACCTTTTTAATAAATTAATATGGAACATTTAGGAATTCATTCTTGGGTGATATTTAGCCGACAGAGAATCTTAGACCAAAAGTTGGGCATGCTTAGTGTATGCCATTAGAAAAGAAAGAAATTAGTGGTATGTCAGAAAATGGAAGGAAAATTTGATATTTGCATGTTTCATAGTAACTTGAAGTGAATAAAATATGGGTTGTGTTGTGAAATTGGAGGCAGAAAAAGGGGTATTGGGGTCCTCTTCAACTGGTGCAGTCACATGCAATGCTACCATGTCGAGCATTAATTTCTCAACATAATTAGGAAAAAACAAACACTAATAAACTAGTTTTCTCAAATCATGCTTTTCTTCAATTCTTCATGAGATTTAAACATGAGTCAAGTTCAATGTGACAAAACAAAACTTTTGGGTTCACATTGCCAATCAATTAGCTTCAATGTATACGTCCTCTCATAACATTTTCAAACTCGTAAAAAAATTGTTTTGATGAAATTTTAAACAATAATGTATTATAATTGTTTAAGAAGGGTTGAGATGACCATATTCTTCACCAAGTAACTCTTCTATTGTTTTCGGTGTTTGACTCTTAATTTTGAAGAATATAATATGTTTAAAAGTTTCTTCAATACTAAGTTAATATTCAACAGTTAGAGATAATAAGTATTATCATAAATGTATATCTTATTTGACTATAAATCAACTTATTTATAGGGCTATATTGAGTATTGAGATCACTAATCATGATCAGGTATTGTGATTAACCTAAAACAAAGGTCTCGGAGTAGTGCTAATTTTGTAATTAATAAGACTAATTAACCTTAATTGATGTGATTAAGTAAAGAGACTACGTTAAGTAATTCTGTCAGGCACCTTGCTTTTTCATTCAATTTTCTATGCAATTGGATCAACAAAGTATAAGTACGATATCAAAATCTCATTTTTCATACAAATGACGCATACAATTATTGATAAAAAAAATGTTTAAAAAATATATTTCATATAAAAAATGCTATTTACTAACGTTTATAAAACATTATTTAAACTAGTGGATAAAATATATTATGTTTTAAAAAATGAAAATAAAAATTTGAAAAACAGTAGTGAAAAAATGTAATTTTTGTGGGGCATACACAACTAACATTCGGATGCGTGCACATGCACTTGCCGTCCCATCTAACGTTCCAATGCCTCAACTAACTCTCAAACCCAATGTTATGTGTAAACCCTAATTTTGATTCTAAACAATTCCTTCATCACTATTTTCTAATCTAATTAATATTATTATATGATTATTATCTCTGTCTTAATCACCTTTACCATTAAACACACACATATAATAAAATTAAAAATATATTATATTTTAATTTGATTTATTCATATGTGTTGCTTATCATTGACAATAACTTATTTTCTACTCTTCAAATTATTATACAAAATAAAAATACACAATGCTTATAAAAAACCTATAGTACTTTGAGATGCACAATCATCAATCAATCCATCATCAATGATAACATGAAAGTTACTGTTTTCGACATATAGTTCTCAATGGAAAATGGATAAATTATTCAACTTTTTCTAATGAAGATAAGGTAAAAATAATAGCTTTTTTGGTCTAAACTTTTTTTGGTATCTACATCATATATGAAAATCCTCATTCCTAATGAATCGTGGAATCACGAGGTCTGCAAATTATTAACATTTTTTGGTTGATAAAGATATTTTTAAAAATATTTATAAAGAGTAACATGATGATATTTTTATATTAGAATCTTTAGTTCTTTGACAGATTAAAGGATCTAATGAGAGTAAAATAATATTTTTATCACAGTGAAATATATATTTTAGCTAAAAAAAGTTATATTTTATCATTTAATGAAAATAATTTAATAGAATGAACCCCATGTTCAAACATTTTCTGGTGTGGACATAAGAATTTGAGGAATTTGCATAAAAGTTTAAATTATTTTCATTGTTGTAAAAATAAAACAAAAAAAAAGTATATATTTGAAAAAAGTATGTAGTTTTTATAATATATTAAATTTATTATATGTTGAAAAATTTATATATTTGATATATATATATATATATATATATATAAATGTATGCTAATGTTATTTTATAAGATTAAGTTAAATTTAGAGTAATTTGATATAAAAGTTTTTTTAAAATATTTTTTAATTGACTCTACTAAATAAAAAAATATATGATATAAAATAATTGCTTTCGATCATTGAATTTAAAATAAATATATATTTTTCTATCATCTTTAGTTTGATTGTAAGTGTTTTTAGTTTTGTGAGTAATCCTGTTGGAAAGTAATATTTTCTCCATCCGATTAGCCTTTGATCTGCATCATGGTTGTTTTGATGATTTTCTAAACTCTCTTTTGTTATTTGCTTCCAACATAAATAACTTTTTATGGTGATGAAAGTTATTTTGCTTTATAAACGAAGATGTTTATGATTTGAAGGTATGAAGAATAATAAAAATAGAATCTAATGAAAACTTTAAAACAGTGGAAAGAAGGATTAAGTAAATAATATACGATGATATCATTGAGTAAATAAAGAATGCAGAAATAGGAAAAAAAAGACATTGGGATTGATGCATTTATTAACTTATATGTTCTATGCTTTTGCGCAAAGTGTCTGCAAAGTGTTTGTAACAATGACAGTAAGAGTAACAGTAGTATGAGGTGAAGAGTTGAAGTAGTCGGTGTGGGATCTAATCTCATGCGTGAAGAACACTGTTCATGTGACATAACATCTTCTTCTTTCTCTCTCTCTCTTAGCGAATGGTCAAAGAGGGACACTGAGACAGTTAGTTGTCCGTACAATACAACATTGGAGGTTGGCTTCCACTGCCAACCACCAATCCCAAGATTCATATTTCCCAATAAACATAACACACACCATGGCATGCAACTACACTCACTTTTATTTTCTTTGCACCAAAAAAAAGTATACTTTTAATCATTCACTGCTAAGAACCACAGAGCATGTGTGCTTCATTTTTGAAAAGGGTGCATTGCATTACATACATTAGATTCACAGTTTTACTTTCAAATCAAAACCACTTCCTCATCTCTCTCTCTCTCACTCTGTATCTGTATCTGTATCTGCCGCTGGTTTCTGTGTACATTACAATATAAATATTCATGTACTAGAGTAAGGTCAATGTGGACTGTTAAGATTTGAGAATAAGATCCCCAGAAGAAGCTGCTTCAAGGACCTTTACTTTTGTTGGTTTATTGCTGGGATCTGGAGAAGAAAATCTTGCCTGTGAAACCCAGGTTTCGTATTTTTGTTTTTATGTGCACACACTACCTTGTTAACTTCATTAAGAACTCATATTTTCATTTTTTATGGCCACACAGACACACACTCATATTTTGTTGTAATATTATGAGGCTTATGCAGGAGAGGTTAAACTCAGGTTTTATACATAAAGCTGGAAATGAAAATACACCCAGAATAATCCTCATCCTTTTGTCCCAGATTGCTGGTTAGTTCTCTACTTTTTTCTTCTTTGTTTTCTGAATTATTGGTAGCACTGCACCCTTAACACAAACACAAAGGGTGAGAAGAAAAGATACAAACAAGGAAGATACAAATCAGCTTCTTTTTTCTTTTCCTTTGAAATATTCAAACTATGGTTTTGGCAAAACTTGGTACAAATTAACCATGATTCGGGACTTTTCAAAAGTCATTCCTAACATTAACAACGCAGAGTATAAAATTCTGTAAGATCTGGTTTTCTCAGACTTTTCTGGGTTTCATAGATCAAGATTACAAGACTGTTTTACACAGACTTCTTATTTCATTAGACAGTACAAAATTACATACTTTTTTACTATTACTGTTAATTGTCATCAATTTTTTATGATTAAAAAATTAAAAAATACATAAAGATTGATTGAAATTATGAATAGATGGTGTTCCAGAGCCACTTAATACTGTATGCTCCTTCTGTACAGGTAGGCCTGGAGCTTTTAATGTGAATTTAAAACCCAAAATGGAGTCTGGAAAAGTTGAAAACCTGTTCAGAATAATTCCCACTTTAAACACACAAAAAAAGATACATTTTCAAGCTTTTTGTTTGCTCAAGGGGAAAGAAAATAAATAAATAAAATTATATTTTGGAAAGTGGCTTTAATTTTTCTTTAACTAAATCAAAGATAATGGAATTAGGTGTTTTAAATCATAATTTTAAACTATTAGTTTTTTACAATAAATTACAAACAATATTAGGGATTTTTTTAATGTTGTGAGATATAAATCTCTCAGTCTCTTTCTCTCATTTATCATATCATTCTTTTCCCACATGTATTGTATTCACACTAAAAATAGAGGGAACCTTTTAACATTTTTGGAAAGGTGTAATCCTGGTAAAATTTTCTTGGATTAGCACATGGCTATCTCATAGAGATAAAGCTATGAAGATTAGAGTTTTTGTGAATTTGTTTCAAAAATGGAGATTGATGACACAAAAAACCAAAGATTTATAAAAGAAATGGCCACGTTAAATAATAAATAAGACTTGTAACACTTTATAAACCTTTCAAAAATTAATAGAAAGAGTATTTTTTTATATATACTTGTAATTTTAATAGTATTTTTTAATTATATCATTATTAATTTGAGGAAGATATTAAGTTAATTAATTCTCATCCCATTTGTTAATGAATGAATATGACTATCATGGTATATTGTTAAAGAAAAATATTAGCAATGTTTAAAATTTAATTTAATTTTTTTATTTAGACTTATGAAGTTAAAGTTATTTCGAAAAATTAATTTTGGTTAAATTTATATATTATGATGTAATTTATTGAATTTTTTTAAGAAAAGATTAATTTTATTTGAACTTATGATTCAATTCTGTTTACATTTAAGATCAATTTTTATTTAAATTTATTTTAAAGAATAACTTGTAAATAATTTTATTTAAAATTTATAAAAAATACTTATAAGTAATATATATACATACATATATACAAATATTCTATTATTATCACAACTTTGTTTACGTGAGGCTAATCATTTTCAAGCAAAATTTGTTTTGGACTAGGAATCGTGATTAAGCCTTTGAGTTTGTAATATGTAACAATGTTGATTGATCATATCTGCCAGGTGATTTTTTCCAGAACACACTTTGCAAAAGAGAGACATATTTGAAGATGGATATTAAGGAAGCAGAAAGGGTGGTGATTGCCAAACCTGTTGCTTCAAGGCCTACTTGTTCTACTTTCAAATCTTTCTCAGAGCTCCTAGCTGGTGCAATCAATGTTTCTCCTGATATTGTGTCTTCTCAAGCAACAGTTTCTGCCATTAGACCCAAGACTGTGAGGTTCAAGCCTACAGCATTGAACCACCCCCCTGCTGGGTTTGATTCTTCTCAGGTGAACTTTTGTTTTACTTGTTCAAACACTCTTCTTCCCAGTTGCTTCATTTCCAACATAAGTGGTGTTTTACAATTTCAGGCAGATACTTTTGGAGCTGCACTTAGTAACCCTTCTGAAAAGAGTCTAAAACTTGACACCAATCAGTCCCTCATATACAAGCCAACGGCAAAACTCGTGTCAAAGACAACTGTGTCTCTTTTGGCAAATATGGTTAGTGGTGAACATTGATCTGAAGTTTTATAGTAACTTCTCTTAAAAGAGTTACCTGACCTGTGTATTTTAATTTTAACAGTTAATTCAGATGATTAATATTTGTATACAATTGTCTCTTTTCGCTTATTTTGAAGAAGGGAAATTGCAGCACTGGTCAGCAGCAAACACGGCAATTAATGGAGGCCAATTTTCAACATTCCATCAATGAAAAATGTAGAACCAGCATGAGTTCACATCTTGATCAGAGTATTGCCCTGCATTCAGAAATAAATCAGATCAGTGAACCTAGTAAGATGGTGCAGCAGAACACAGAGGAAGACCAAAAGACTTTAACATCCTCAGCGAATTGTGATCGACCTTCTTATGATGGGTACAATTGGAGGAAATATGGTCAGAAGCAAGTAAAAGGGAGTGAGTACCCCCGAAGTTACTACAAGTGCACACATCCTAATTGTCCAGTGAAAAAGAAGGTTGAAAGATCATTTGATGGGCAGATTGCAGAAATTGTTTATAAAGGTGAGCACAACCATTCGAAGCCACAGCTTCCTAAACGAAACACAGCATCAGGGACACAAGGTTCGGGGGTAGTGTCTGATGGAATGGTTCAAGATATGTGGAGTAATAGTCACAGTGAGAGGAATGAAGGCAATGATAGTAGAGTTGATAACACTGGAGGACTCTCTGTGCTTTCAGATTATTATGTCAAAGTTCCACTGCCCAATGATTCTGTTCTAAATATTGGTGCAACTAATGCTGGTGGAGGAAGCACGGAAAACTCCTGTGGTCTAAGTGGGGAATGTGAGGAAGCAAGCAAGGGTTTTGAGGCACATGAAGAAGAACCCAGAAGTAAAAGAAGGTTAATTCTTTTCCTAAATTTGTAATTCATCCATAGCCTGCAATAATTCTAATTTCATGTCACCTGCATCTCAGATAAATGGTAGGTTAAGCAGTTATATGAGAATTCCACCACATAATAGGTGAGTGTGTGCAATGCATGAAAGCATATTTGACTAAAGTTTTAGTCTTCCTAATGTCCTTATTTTGTTCTATAAATTCAAAAAACATATCTGATCCTATGAAATGCCTTTACTTGGCTTCTAAAAGTTCATAAGATTTTGGGTTGCATGATTCATGCCATCCTTCTGGTGCATCCTGTCCAAAAACAGTAACTAACTGTTCATCTAGTAACACGTTAGTAGAATTTTAAGTTTTTATCTGGTCATTTACCATTTTTAGTTAGAAGATAATTTATATTGAATGATTCTCATGGTTCAGGAAAAATGAGAATCAGTGTAATGAAGTAGCATTATCAGAGGAAGGTTTAGTAGAGCCGCGGATTGTGATGCAAAGTTTCACAGATTCTGAAATACTTGGAGATGGATTTCGCTGGAGGAAATATGGGCAGAAGGTGGTGAAGGGTAATCCATATCCCAGGTTTATACTTGTTTCCTCTTCTTCTTCTTCTTATTCTTCTGTATTCTAAGATCACTATACTGATTATTATCTGTTTTGATTCTCCTATTTGGTAATGTTTCTTAGAACATGAAATAATTTTGTTTTGCAGAAGTTACTATAGGTGTACTAATATTAAGTGCAACGTTCGCAAACACGTGGAGAGAGCATTAGATGACCCGAGATCATTTGTGACAACATATGAGGGAAAACACAATCATGAAATGCCTCTGAAGAACACTGAAAGAGAATCACAGGCTTCTCTTAGTAAAGATAAACCACATAATTAATAGACACTTCATTTAGTTAACAAGTATGACTCAATGGCACTGCCACAGGCATCAGAAATAATTGAGAAAATTCATTACTTCTATATCCTAAAGTATGATCAGAATAATTGAAGTTGATGAGAAAGACCAAGATATTGACAATTTTAAATGCAAAACCTAATGAGACTAAGATGTTTGTATAACCTTATTGGTGCTGGTAATTACCTTTCCATCTCTCTACCCAATCAGCATCATATATACATAAATCTTCACTCAGTCTTTTAATCTGGAGTGTATATCATATGCTATATACTTTTTTTACTTCTTTTATAGCTATGGAGACAAATGTTGTTTCTTATGTAATAGTTTAGGTAATACTTTCTTATTCAATAAATTAAGAGTTAGCAGTAGTTTATTGTTAATTGTCGTCATCTATATATGAAAAGAACTAAAATGATAGTTTCACATTTTTCCAAAAGAAAAACATCCACTTCACAATCCATGGTTAGTAAGAATGAGTTAATCCAAGAACACTGGCAAGCATAGAACTCAATAAAGACAATTGAAGTTATGTTTCAATCAATTGGTTTAGAATTTAGGATTTATAACGGATGCAATTTTGATTACGATTACTTGAAAAAAAAAAGACACATGAGAAACAATAAATTCATGAAAACCAATAACAAGTTTAATTTGTTGTCCTCACAGCAAATAAATTATTTTCATTAAGTCATTAATTTGGTGAGAAAAAGTGGTTAGAGGGATCACCAAAATAAAAAAGATAACATAACCATCAAAATTTGTGACGAAAGCCGAGAAAAAAAATACCAATATGCTTTGAGATATAAAAAAATCCTTAGAAATCACATATATGGATCTCAATTATAAGGCAAGTTAATTATAACTATATAACTATATGACTAAAACAATTATAAACATTAAACAAACTATAGTTATTATCCCAACAATTACACTAAAACATTACACAAATTGAGAGTTAAAACAATATAAACTTTTAGCTTGTGTATTACATAGTTGATGCAACTCCTTCCTTCCTGCAACTTTGTATTTTTTCTATACCTTCATATTTTTCTCTTACACTCCAGTACTTTAATTATTTTTTGATATTGATTTATTTTTTTGTTAATTTTTCACCTTTTTCTTAATTTCAGAATATGAAATTCAAAAACTTCTCATATTATAGAATTTAAAATTAAAATTTGTAAGTTTTTTACATTCTAAAATATAAATTTTATATTCTAAATTTCAGTTTGTACAAACCTAATAAAATTTATTCTAAAATCTAAAATAAAAAATTTATATTTTAGAATTATATTCTGAATCAATTCAAAATTCAATTTTTTAATTTATACCGTACAATCTAAATTTTATATTTTAGATTCCACAATTGAAATTTTTGAAAGTATAGGACATGATAATAATATAGAGTGCATGAATAAATTGTTAGTGGTTGATTAAAAACATTTATTGGACTCCATATTTACAATTAATTTTAATGTGTTAAAATTGGATGTAAGGTTTTGTATTGATAATTTTTCTAATGACGATAACTCTCGCTTAATTGGTAACTAATGCTAAACAAAATTTTAATGTTTTCAGTTTTGGCGTTTACACATAATATTAAACTTTTCTACAATATATATAATTTTTCTACAAGCATTTTTTTCAAGACATACAATTAATTATAAAGGAAAAGAAAATGCATGATGTTAGACCACACAAGTAAAAACACTTTGAAATGATCAAATAAAAAATTGTTATGATTGTGAGAAAGAATAACATTCATTACAGTTTTAGTTCATTATAAACAACTCTTATTTCTATTTACATCTTTGTAGAAAAATGTGTGATTGCAAGAATGATTTGTGTTTTCAGCAGAATGTGTGTGATTACATAACTAAAAATTACATAATAATTATTGTTCCCGCAAGACTAGAACTCTACGGAATATTTCTCTTGTTGCAATCTTCTCGTCTTCTCAATTCATGGTTAGGCTTCTTTCGACTGAATTTTTGATCTGGACACGATGGAGGTACTTGCGAAAACACTCCGACGATCAATTCAGTCCGAGAGCTAAGTACCAGAGGAGTAGGGAGTGAATAGTTACCTTGCGTGTTGTGCCTCTTCTGCTATTTATACTGCTCTAGATGGGCTATGACTGCTATGAACCTGCTTTAGGGTCCAAACGAAAGTCCAATTGTGCCTTAACCGTGTTTATCACCTAAGTTGACTTGTTTATACCTAATTACGTATTTAGCTTTACATCTTGTCGTATAGTCGGCTTTGTCGTCTGATCGGCCTTTCGGCCATCCGACAGTACAATTATGGTTTGATTACTAGGGGTGTTGTTAATTGAGTATTCATATTATGATATGATAATAAGACTGTTGAGTTATAAGGATGAACTGTTATCCCCTTTTGTCAGGGTATTGGCCTTTAGTCTCACTCAATATCAATAAAATTCTCTGTTATTAATTCAATTTTTATTAGAGGGAGAGAAAGAAGGAAACATATGATTGCAGTACGAAAACAGATGGCACTTTCATAGAGAGGGTTTGCTACCAGCTGTCTCCTTGTAATAGATCTTTTAAGCACAAAGTCTCTATCCATATTTTCATTATTTTCTAAAAGGAATTAAATGTGCCAATACCTATCCCACTAATGTGAAAGAAGAGAAATAAGGTAAGAATTTGTTTTTCATTTTATATGTATTTGTTATTTTTTTTAATTATTAATTTTTTTAAATTGTTGTTGTTTTAATTGTAAGTTAATGTCTATTACAATTATTTTAATTATTTTCATTCTATAAACACTTAAATGATCTAAAATTTGAATAAGAAAAAAAACCAATTTTATGTTATAGTTTAGAGAAAACAAACATATTTCATTCAAAATGATGAGAATTATGAATGTGAGATGACAAAAAAAACAAGAATCCAGGCTTAGCCTAGTCTCTTAATTGTCCTTTTGAATAATTTTTTCACAAGGGAAAAAAAAGGCAATTTGATAAAACAAAATCTTCTTTCCCTCCAATGAGCCACTTTGATTATTGACAAAAAGGGATAAAGTGAAAGAAAGGAAAGAGGGGTAAATTTAGGTGGTGGCATGAACCCCATTTTGTAATAATTATAGGAATGTCTTTAATTAAGGTCTACAGCTGTTAGCTCTTGTTCAGTTGTGTGGCAAAAGTTGAACTGTGAGGGCGGCCAAAATTATGATAATTGAGTTAGACTTAAACTGCTTCACATGTACAAATTGAATGGACATTATTGCTTTTTCATTAAAATGGTAAGTGGGAATTGTTCCAACAAAAGCACAAAGCATCTAATTTTATAGATTCTTGTTGTAGATCTTAAGCCGTGTGTGGAGGGCAAATAGGAGTGGCAAGCATGACATGCTGTGACAGAAATTTACTTAATATCAAAGCAATTATTTTATGTTTGGACAAAAAAGGGAAATATATATAAATTTGTTTTATGAGATTAGTTTGGAGTTGGTTTTGGAGGTGATCCAGTGAGGAGAATTTGAACCAATCATGGTGTTTTTCCGACCAAAAGAGAAGGCAATGAATAAATTAATCAACTCAAACTAAAACACTAGGGAATTATAAAAACAGAAAATATAGAACAGAAGACACAGACACATGATAAAAGTAGACATAGAGAGAGAGAAAGAACAAAGGCTTTTTTCTAAGTTGTTTTTGTTGCGGTTGGCTGCCCGAGACACTGTGGTCGGGTCGGGTCCTGAGAGAGTGATTTGCAGTTTCCTTTCTATCTGATCATTGTGCTGCGTCCATTGAAGGGGAAACAAACATGGGTTGGATTCCGTGTTCTGGATATTCAGGAACTAAGAACAAGATTGAGAAGATGGAAGTTCAAGACAGTCTCGTTGGTCAGATCAAAGCCACCCCAGGTACTTTTTTTTCTATATTGGGAAAAGGGGAGAACAATTGAAGTATGATAGTGAAACCCTGTTGAGGACAATTGTTCTTTCACTTAATTAAGGTAGTTTTTCTGGGATAGAGACTTGTTTCTTGCACAAATTTATCTCTTGTTTTACTTGGGGTTATCAAAAATAAAATTCAAGCGCGTTTCATGTATTTGGTACACCCGATTGGTGTTCTGGATGTGTAGAGTTTATGAATACAGGTAGCTGGGATTTGATGTGGTCAATGATTGCAATCTTTTTATTTATGGTAAAACAAATGATTTTGGGAGTGGGATGGGTGGAAGCTGCATACGTATGATCTAATAATATGTTATTTTCAGTTAGGCAAAATCTTTAATGCTAGTATGTTTTGGTGTTGGATTTGTAGAATATGAGTAGCATTTTGATCTCTGTGTTGCGTCGTTTAAGAATGTCTTTTCTCACTATCTTGGATACATTTTCTTGATGGTCTGTTACTAGCATTCAGGTGATGCTCTAAGTTTCAGTCTATAATGTTTCATGTACCTGAAATTATCTTGTTAATTTTCTGACCAATACTAGACTTGTTTCCTTTCGGTCTGGTGATTTCGTCAGTTACAAAGTATACACCTAGCTTGAATTTGTAGTATTGATCATAAATTTGAAATGATGCATAATGCATGCAGAATCAGTTTGTGATACCATGAGATTGCATTAACATGTGATGGTTTATTGAAGTCAAATATAACCCTGCTGTAGCTTGTGCTTCTTTCCTTAAAATATTTTTCGTGTCACTTGAGTACATGAAAGTTGAAGAGGAATACATCCACAAATTCAAAAGATACATCTAAAAATGGAACCCTGATCACATTGCAGCACAGACATTCCCATTCCGTGAATTGGCAACTGCAACTAGAAATTTTAGAACTGAATGTCTTTTGGGAGAGGGAGGCTTTGGTAGAGTGTACAAAGGGCGTCTGGAAAGTATTAATCAGGTGAATCTGTTTTCTGTTTGTTTATGAAAAATAAGAGAGAGGTGCTGAGAATTGGAGTGGTTCTTCCTGTTTTCATTGTTCTTCATCGTCCCCCTTCCCCTCATTGATGTCTTCTAACAGCCAGAACAATAGATTAAGTTTTGCTGACATGAAACTCTGCATAAATTTTGTGTAGGAGTTTTTGACAAGTTTCATCCTTTCTTCTGTTGAATATAGGTTGTCGCCATTAAGCAACTTGACCGAAATGGACTCCAAGGAAATAGGGAATTCCTTGTTGAAGTGTTGATGTTAAGTCTACTTCATCATCCTAACCTTGTCAACCTTATTGGTTATTGTGCTGATGGAGATCAAAGGCTTCTGGTTTATGAATATATGCCGTTAGGATCCTTGGAAGACCACTTGCATGGTATTTTGTATTCCAACTATGCAAGTTGTTTCCCCGTTTCGTTAAATTTAATATTATCTTCTTGTTCTTATTGATTATATATGTTTGATTTGCAGACATTCCTCTTGGCAAGAAACAACTAGAGTGGAACACGCGAATGAGAATAGCTGCTGGTGCAGCAAAGGGATTGGAATATCTACACGACAAAGCTAATCCTCCTGTCATCTACCGTGATTTAAAGTGCTCTAACATTTTGCTTGGTGAAGGGTATCAACCAAAGTTATCTGATTTTGGTTTGGCTAAGCTTGGCCCAGTTGGGGAAAACACACATGTATCAACTAGAGTTATGGGCACTTATGGATATTGTGCTCCAGAGTATGCCATGACTGGTCAACTGACTCTGAAATCAGATGTTTATAGCTTTGGTGTAGTTCTTCTGGAAATAATTACCGGAAGGAAAGCAATTGACAATTCAAAATCTGCAGGAGAGCAGAATCTTGTTGCATGGGTAAGACACTCCTACAATTATCTTATCTCATCTCCTAGTGTTGGGTAATCATTTTAAGCAGCACAACAAAATATGAATTGTCACTTACACCAAGCCTTTGACCAATCTCAGTGAAAATGCTTTTGGTTGAATGAATTAAACATCTTTAAGTATATTTTCATTTGCAAGATAAATGAAGGGGTATGGACCAGTCATCTTGCATAATTGTACTTAAGCTTGAGGATTTGAGGGTAGAAATCCTTCACACTCCTTTAGTTTACAGTTACCTCTTAATAAAAGAAACTAACATAGTGTATGATTAAGGAAGAATGTTTTGAGAGAGAAAATTTCGTTGTGAAATTAGAATATTTCATAACATGGGTTGGCCCTTGCTCCTTAATTATGAGTCGTAACCTTCGATGGACTTTTCTGATTTAACTGCAGGCTAGACCCTTGTTTAGGGATCGAAGAAAGTTTTCACAAATGGCTGATCCAACACTCCAAGGTCAATATCCTCCAAGAGGACTATACCAGGCTCTTGCTGTTGCAGCAATGTGTGTTCAGGAGCAGGCTAACATGCGTCCAGTTATAGCTGATGTTGTCACAGCTTTGTCTTACCTTGCTAAACAAAAATATGATCCCAACACACACACAGTTCAAAACTCTCGCCTTGCTCCGGGTACACCTCCTAGAACCAGGAGGGGGCTATGATATGCAGCTCAATACTTGGTGGATACAACAAAAATTGGAGAAAAAATCAAATATATTATTTAATGAGCTTCTCAACTCTAAGATATAGGTTTATAGATGTTAATATCAGTTGTCCTTTGGTGGTGTTCATTCAGTTCATAGTACAGTTCTAAAAAAAGAACAAAATTCTGTAATTCTGGTCTAGTTCCTAAAAATGTACTCAAAACCGCTTCCATTTATGTCTGGAGCTAAGATAGTTGCTCCACTTTTTTCCTTTTTATCCAAAATTTTATTTAAGAGCAAATTGCTGGATTCATAATTCATGTGCCTTCTATCTTGACAACGTTCCTGCCTTTACTTCTTTATGCTGGTCTTCTACAGTTTATAGAGCTCTGTGGTATTATATATATTGCATTTTTCAGTTGCGTAATTGAGCATTAAGTATCTTTTTTCGTAGCCCAATTTGAACCTGAGCTGAATCCTTGCATTTTAGATGTGGTTATTTTAGTGCTTTTGATTGTTTCTTTCTGGTCAAATATTAATCTAAATATTCTGTGAACTATTGAGATCAATCTTTTTTTAAAATGATACTGCAATGGTTAAAGTTTGGAAAGGGAAGAGAGGATATGTATTTTATATTTAAATAAAGAAATACACATTGTTTATCTTTATTTCCTAAAATTTACTTCTCAAACACACTTTAAAATATTGCCTATATTCATAGTAAAATATATAAAATAGATGAAACTAAATCATCAAATGAAGTGGAGCAACTATTGCCTATATTTTTCCTTTTTCATTCTTTTACATTAATTAACATAATTTATCCTGAAATTATATTATCATTATTATTATTTCCGTTCTAATCCGCACAAGTTCACACTGTTCTTTTTGTATATTTTTTTATTGAAAATTTATATCTTAATTAAATCTGAATAATGATAGAATTCACCATTCAACACCATGGTCGGGAGAGTATAAAAAGACCATTAATTTGTTACGGTTTACATATCCAAACATAATAACCATAACTCAGTATTAAAAGCGACCACGCAAACACAAGCCAAGCTGGTACACATACACATCACCGACCTTGAAATCAAATTATTTGCAGCAACTCTAGAAGCCAAACCAAACCAACGCTTTATTATCGACTCTAGCAGACAAAAGAAGCGTCCCATAAACACATCACTTTCTTGCCAATAATCTACATCTTAGAGGAAGCCCCGGATTTTACTGTTGAGCCTGCAGGCCACAAAAGTAGAAGTTCAACACAGTAGCAAATAGAATAGAAGGAATGGCGGAAATCAACAACAATTATGCCAAAAACTCAATCTTGAGGAGTGTGAATGTTGTTTACCGTACCAAAAAACGTTTCTTGAAAAGATCAACAATATCCTTCGGATCACCTCTTGTTTGTGTATACGCATTAATCTTGTTCACTTCCTGCAAAAGAAACATATTTTCCTAAATGAATATATCTTTTGTAACCAGTTAGTTGGAAGCAGTTGCTCTTGAGGCTCCCTTGTCAAAACCATGAAAAAAGATCAGGACCATTCTGTTTCCACTTGTTACAAAGCATATGAAGTTCTCTTCTTGCTCAAGATTGATGATTATGATAGGAAACAATCCAATAACATATAAGAATATAAAGCGGCACAAATTCTTTTGGAACTGGAAAATAGTTTCCATAGAACTGCTTCTAGTATACCTCAATCCATGCTGCAAGTTTAGGTCTTCCTTCAGTTATATCATGTTTGAACACCTCAAAAAATACGAGCTGGAATCTTTCAACAAATGGAACATAGGCAATATCTACCTGATCATCACAAGCATTTACAAGTCATATGGGAGAATATAGTTATAGGCCCTACCATTTATTTTATGCTTTATTTACGCTTGAGCCATGACTACTTTAATACTTTGTTCCGTCACATCATTATGTTCCTTTTTTTCTATAGTTTCTTGCAGGTTATAGGTCAGTCAATTGAAGAGGAACATTCTCAAGACTGTTGATTTCAACTTACCCAGCTAAATTGACCAAGAAAGAATGGCCCATCATCAAATTTACCAAGAGAATTCTCCAAGTAATCAAAAGCAGGACCTATTAAAATCCCAATTCTGAAGATTAATTTCATCCGGACTCAAACAACACTTTCCTCTATTATAAACCCAAAACCGTACTTACTGGCTTGTTGTATTGGATCTCCTTTCAGTGCAGAATACAGCTCTTTGGTGAAAGTATCAACATAAGAAATCAACTGCTCACCAAATTCTTTCTTGGCAGGATCCTGAAAAAAAATCTTCTCAAAACAACTCCTCCCTTAACAATAGATAGAAATGTGAAGTGAGAAAGAATATTCAGTTCTTACACTGGGAACCAGAGATTGACCTTCAAAGTTGTCATCTATGTATTTGACCAAATCGAGACTTTCTCCCAAGACCTTCCCATTGTGCTCCAATGATGGCACCTATAACATGAGAAGAAAATATCAATCGAATACCCAATCATAGACTAATATTTTTTCCTCATTCAATAAGCAAGTTAAACAAACACCTTGTTTTCTGGGTAGACTTTCTCCTTATACCAGGCAGGCCTGTTTTGAAGATCAATAGGAACCAGTTCGATCTTGTCTTGTAGTCCCTGCATGCAGTATACCCAGATCAATCATCAACCATGAAAGAGAACGACCTATGGCTCACAGAGTACCATGAATTAAAAAACAAATTCAAAAATCCACCCTCCACCAACAATCGCAGACGACAATCTCAGCGGCCAAATTAATATCTCAACATCAGAATATTAGTACTGCATAAAATGTGTCCTCTTGAAAGATTCTGATGTTTAATCATTTAGGCAAGATGAATGAGGCGGTATTTTTTATTTTTTACAACATTTTTTAAATTATGTATGACATTTTAGAGAAAGGACAAATGAAGTATTCAGTGGTAAATTAAATGTGAAAGATAATAGTAGTAGTAGATTAATAAAAATGAAGGTGAATACTGAATAGGTCATTTCAAAAAGAGGAAAAGGAGAGCGACCTTGTAGTTCCGAGTGATCCAAACACGCTGCGCATAGGGACAAAGATAACTGATGTACAACCTAGAACAAAATGCAAAACAATTATGAAAGATAGTAATCGGCACAAAAATCAGGAAGAAGAGGAGGAGGAAGAAGAAGAACCTGGTGGTTCCGTCGAAAAGAGGAGGTATCTCGGAGGTGGAAGTTAGTGGGGGAATACGAGCTTCTTGCACGCCGCTGAAAGACGAAGAGGAACTGGTCTCAAATGAAAAGTAAGTGCAGATGATAATTCATGAATAAATCTGTTACGGCGGAGAATGAAGAAGTGACTTACGCGGTTGCCATGGATGTGTTGTGTTGTTTGTTGGGAAGTTTGGAGGAAGAAAGAAAATGTGTACAGAATGGCGTCCAGATTCAGTTGGAGTGAGGTTGCTTTTTATAGGACCCCCTGACGTAAAGGAATCGGTAGCAGTGATCAATATTTTGCTTTCCCACTGTCATCTGTCACTCCCACCATCCAGAAACCGCTAACACTATTCTATGAATATCGTGAATAAACATAAGTAAAATTATAAATTCTCTTACCACATCCTTATTATTTAATTTTCTTTTTAATTTCTAAATACACTGAATAAGGATCCACTTTCTACTATACTCACATAGATAATGGACACTGAGACGACACAGAGATACGTATAATATTTAAAATGTAGGACACGAGGACACAGATCTAAATATTATATAATTTTGAATTATATAAATTAAAAATAAATATTTATGTGCAAAAGTATGTTTCAAATTTTTTTAGAAATAGGAAGATATTTTTCAGAACTGATTCAAAAGAATTTGTTCCTTATTTTTATAATCATAATAAATATTTATACAATAAATTTAAGTTTTTAGAAAATTATTGTATTTATACCTTTTAGAACCGTGTTAGAATTTTCAAAAATCCAACAAATATTTTTTGAATTGAACACTTCACCGATAAGTGTCCTACAAGTGTCGACATCAATACGTGTGTCCAACACGGATACGCCCATTTAAGAGAAGTGTCCGAGCCAAGCCTCTACCTCACTTACTTTATTCTGTTTTTGAATGCCTCGGATGTACTCCACTTCTTCCTACTCTTTGGGATCTGTTTTCTTCCTACTCTTTCGTATGGGCACATGCCTAGTCTGTATTCGGTCAAAGTTAAGTATATGCAAAACTCATCACTACTTAAGATATTTGACAATTTTTAATAATTATGTACTAGTAAATCTCGACATTATATCTCAATTTTAGAAGTTATATGTCGTGTTTGGATGGGGAGGGAAATTTAAGAGAAAGTATTTGAAGTCATTTGATAGAAAAGTAAGATGATTTGTGTTTTGATATGTTAGAGTAGATATGTGAAAAAATAATTAAATAATAATGTTAGAGTAGTTTGTGAATAATTTTATGATGGTGTGAAAGTTGGTGTCAGATTTGATAGATATAATAAATTTAAAATAATAATTATAAATAATTTAATATAAACATTTTAAAATAATAAATTAAAATAATAAAAATACATATTATTAATTAAATTTTAGATTATTTTTTATTTTTATTTTAATTATTTATTTTACAATAATATAAAAATATATATTAAACATTATACTTATATTTATTATAATATTAAAAATTAATATTAATAATTAATAAAGAAATTATAAATGTTATATATATATATGAAAATATAATTTGTATATATAATCCATATATAATTTATTCATTTTTATAAAAAAATAATGTATAGTCAATATTTTTGTCAATCTCTTCATGAAGAAAAAGAAAGTTTTAACCAAAAAAATTACATTGTTTTTTTTATTTTTTTGTATTTTTTTCGTTTTTTCAACTTTCATTGTTATTTGTCTTTCCTCGTCAATCCATATCTTGATACAAACAGGTCATTAAAATGGACAATATTTTGAATGTGATGATTGACTTTTGTAATATTATTTTGACCAACTTGAGATCGAAACATTAAAGTTGTATGTAAAAACAAAATGAAGTTTTAAAACAGAATATTATTTTCTTGACCCTCAACTAAAGCTTAAACCTTGATTAGAGATCTATTCTAATATATCCAATAATCTCACATGAACTCAAGATAAAAAATAATTTATATATTTATTTTTTCTTTAATCCAAAAGTGTCTTAAAAGACACAATGAAACTCCAAAATTCAAATTCAAAGTGGATATTTATTGTCTAATATTTAGTCAAGCATTATCCCATTAATTTTATTAAGATCAAATATATTATTTTTATATTTATTATAACACAGAAAACGTTTTTTATTATTAGTCCTGTATTTGTATCAAATATTCTAATATCTTAATTAATATTAGGACGTCTCAATATTATTAGCACGAGGAGGTACTCCTGGAATTCAAACTATCCTCTCATAGCATTTGGCAAAATCTGATTTCCCTCTTGACAATAAGAGAATAAGAGAAAGAGAAAGTGCAATCAACTCTGATCTTCAACTTGTAATCTTTTTCTTCTCAGAGAGACAGGCTCAGAAGAAACAACATTTTTTAGATCTGTCACTCTGTTTCACTTCAGGTACTGCCGTTTTACATCTTCATTCCACCCTCCAAATTTCAACTTCATCTCTCTTTTCTTATCCCATCTCCCACTTTTCCATCTTCTCTTATCTTCCTGCAATTTCTTTTCCTTTTCTCAAAACTCTTAACTTCAACTTTCACCACAACCATCTTCCACCTAATTAAACCGCTTCTATCTCAATTCACTCCTCATTTTCCTGGGAAATGCAAAAGGGGAGATTAATTCAGTTCTTCTCTCTTTTTTTTTTACTATATCATTTGGTGAACCAGGTTTAGAAACCTCTGCATTGCTTTTACGTAACGTGTTTGGCTTTCATTGGTTCAGACAGACAAACAGACATTATTTTCCACAGTACTTCATTTCGAATTTTAGAATGCAGTTCTTTTGAATACCAACTGTTCGAAAAATGGCCTCAAAGACCTGCTAGGAAGATATTTTGGCAATGGCTCATTTTCATCTTTTAAGCATTAATATTTAATAAGTAAATTCGTTAGTTTTGTTAGTTGCACTGATTTAACAGGTTTCTAATTGGCCATTTTAGATGACGGGGTATGATTTTTATGTAACAATGTCTTGTGGAAAAAATCTTATGCTTGTGTTTGGTTCCTGCAGAGAGAATCTATTCGCATGGTTTGGTGATGAATTGGCTGAAATTCCTTGTCTGTTTGTCTGTCTGATCAAACAACGTAGGTAACATTTTTTACTACTGTCGTGGCTCTCGTGTTCATGGATTGTGGATTCCCTTTGGTGTCTATTTTTATATCATTGTTGTCAGCAATGAAATTTCTGACAAGAGAACATCAAACTCTTGTGGTTGATGGCTTTTGACTCCTTAACTCACGTAGATAGGGATGGGTAAATCAAGATGGAGGCTTAGCCCAGGTACTACTTCATAGTAATGGATTTTTTATTTCATTAATCAGAAACACTCAGTTGTGACCACTTCACTATCCTGATACCATATCACCCAGTAAGATTCTTCACAATAAGAACTTCACTTGCTTTTTAAATATCCTTTGTCCATGATCATTCAAAACCAAATTCGATGTCTATATAATTGTGCAAGACCTATTGTGTCAACAAGAGTAGTCTCCAGTCTCAGTACAGAGTTATCAACCAACAGTTACATCAACTTGATGTGCAAGCAACAGCACTACAAAGAAGCACTTGATGCATTTAATTTCAATCTAAAGAAATCGGGTATCCAGCTGGAACCAAGCACCTATTCGAATCTAATATTGGCCTGTACCAACGTTAGATCTCTAAATTACGGCAAGAAAATCCATGAACACATTTCAAAATCCAACTGTCAGCCAGACCTTGTTCTCCAAAATCATATTCTTAATATGTATGGAAAATGTGGTTCTTCGAAAGATGCTAGAAAACTTTTTGATGCAATGCAGCTGCGTAATGTGGTCTCTTGGACTATAATGATCTCCGGATACATGCAGAATGATCAAGAGAATGATGCCATCACAATGTATATTCAAATGCTGCGATCAGGTTATATCCCTGACCAGTTTACATTTGGAAGCATTATTAAGGTTTGCTGCATTGTGGGAGATATAGACTTTGGCAGACAACTTCATGCTCATGTCATTAAATCAGGGTATGATCATCACTTAATTGCACAAAACGCTCTTATCTCAATGTATACAAAGTTTGGACAAATTGCACATGCCTCAGGTGTGTTTGCGATGATTTCCACAAAGGATTTAATTTCCTATGCTTCTATGATTACAGGGTTTACACAACTTGGTAATGACATAGAAGCTTTATATCTTTTCAGAGATATGCTCAGGCAATCTGTTTATCAACCAAATGAGTTTATATTTGGCAGTGTATTCAGTGCTTGTGGAAGCCTTCTAGAACCAGAATTTGGAAGGCAAATTCATGGAGTGTGCGCCAAATTTGGTTTAGGGAGGAACATTTTTGCTGGGTGCTCCCTCTGTGACATGTATGCAAAATTTGGATTCTTACCTTCGGCAGAAAGGGCATTTTATCAAATTGAAAGCCCGGATTTAGTGTCATGGAATGCAATTATTGCTGCATTTTCTGATAGTGGTCATGTTAATGAAGCCGTATCATTTTTCTGCCAGATGATGCATACGGGACTGATGCCAGATAACATTACTTTTCTCTCCTTACTCTGTCCTTGTGGGAGCTTTGTGACACGTAACCAAGGCATGCAAATACATTCTTACATTATTAAAATAGGTTTAGACAATGAAGCAGCTGTATGCAACTCTTTACTGACAATGTACACAAAGTGTTCAAATCTACATGATGCATTCAATGTTTTCACATATTTGGGTAGAAGAGCCAATTTAGTTTCTTGGAATGCAATTCTATCAGCATGCTTACAGCACAAACATGCAGGAGAGGCTTTTAGATTATTTAAGCTAATGCTCTTTTCTGAAAATAAGCCTGACAATATCACCATAACTACCATATTAGGAACTTGTGCAGAATTGGCATCTCTAGTAGTTGGGAATCAAGTCCATTGCTTTACTGTCAAAAGTGGGCTAGTGGTTGATGTTTCCGTCAGCAATAGATTGATTGACATGTATGCAAAGTGTGGATCACTTAAACATGCTCGTGATGTTTTTGATTCAACCCAGAACCCGGATATTGTCTCGTGGAGTAGTTTAATTGTTGGCTATGCTCAGTTTGGACTTGGACATGAAGCTCTTGATCTCTTTAGAATGATGAAGAATCTTGGTGTCCAGCCTAATGAGGTCACATATCTGGGGGTTCTCAGTGCATGCAGTCACATTGGATTGGTGGAGGAAGGTTGGCACTTGTATAAAACCATGGAAGTGGAACTAGGTATTGCACCAACAAGAGAGCATGTTTCTTGCATGGTTGATTTGCTTGCTCGTGCTGGATGCTTGTATGAAGCAGAGAATTTTATTAAGGAAACGGGATTTGAGCCTGACATTACTACATGGAAAACTCTACTTGCTTCCTGTAAAACTCGTGGTAATGTTGACATTGCAGAACGAGCTGCAGAAAATATACTAAAACTTGATCCTTGCAATTCAGCTGCTCTAGTATTACTTTCTAATATACATGCTTCTGCCGGCAACTGGAAAGAAGTTGCGAGACTAAGGCATTTGATGAAAGAAATGGGTGTACAGAAGGTTCCTGGTCAAAGTTGGATAGAATTTAAGGATCAGATCCACGTGTTCTTCTCAGAAGACAGTTCTCATCCACAGAGCGCCAAAATCTACACTATGCTGGAAGATTTATGGTTGCAGATGCTGGATCAAGGTTATGACCCATGTCAGAGGTTAGACATTAGCATTTGGTAGGCACTTACCAATGGTTATAGTCCTTCCAAAATCTATGATGATATTTTACTGATCCAATGAGTCAATGACACTTAATTGTAAGAGTGAAATCTTATCATTATTCCCATTTTATATTATAGTAATAGTAATTAAAGGGTAACTGCAAAGCCGTGACTCATTACAGAAACCCCTAAATCATTTGTTTCTTCCAATCGTCAATGGCCAACGATTCTTCGTTTTTGTTTTCGGGCATTCGTTTTAACATAGGTACTCTAATTCTAAAGCATACTTTTTCATTTAGCAGTTTTTTGTTTTTGAGTTATGAGTTCTGATCTCATACATTTTTATGTAGCGAGAAAATGCCGTTGATAACTTCAGAGTTTGAAAAACATGGGTTTTGATTGCTACTGATGTGGTTGCCCGGGGCATGGATTTCAAAGGTGTGAACAGTGTGTTTGATTATGATTTCCCTGATTCTGCCTCCGCATATGTGCACAGAATTGGTATGTGCAGCTATATTAATGTTGCTTTGGATTTGAGAAAATATATTTATAGGAATTATAGTTTGTATTTATAGCGATTAATTTTTACACAGAGGAAGATATTCCATTCCTGCGGAAAAGAGATTCAATCCTGGCTCATGGAGTTGCAGAAAAAGAAGTGGAAGAAACACCGGCCCAAAAGAGATTCAATCTCAACAAAAACCCATGACATTTTTTTATGCATCCTCCTAAATCGTAGAAAATTTTAATGAGGATTTGTTTATCCACCATGTAAAAAAAATTCTGATTTGTTTCCAATATTATTGTATATAAATGTTCTTAACTCGAATATAACAGTTTCACTTAAAAAAACAGAGGTTTAAAAGAAATATATTAATCAATGTTTTAGTGTATTAATTATGAAAAAAATACTTAATATATATCTTACAAATAATTTAAATTATATTAGAAAATAAAATCATTTTATGATTTTAATAAAATAATTTTTATTACAGAACTTTACTTCTATTTTTTATTCTATGTTTTTAAAGCACCAATTAAACTTTTCCTTCCATAAAATAAATATGAAGTAATTTATATATTAATATAATAAAAAATATTTTCATTACATGTTGGTTTTCTTAGTCATTGTTTTGAAAGAAACATACACACTCAAATATTAATCAATAAGCTACCAAAGTGATGAAGAGGTACCAAGAATATATATATATATATATATATATATATGTGTGTGTATGTATATACTAAAGACTTAAGTTGCTTCATATAACATTAAGTGTGATAGTTCAAACTAAAAGTAAAAAAAATCGTCATTGCTGACATAGATCAATGTCTTTTTAATTCATATATTATTACATATTGATCATCAATTAGTAAGATCCAGAAGGAACTGAGTCAACCGTTGACCTTATTGGGGGAAGAAAATTTCAGATTTTAGTCCTCACGGATTAATCCCTAAGCTAACTCAAGAGTTACACTAAATAATGTCTTTTTTTTCCTTTTTTATTCAGATGTTACGTTTAATAATTATACTTATATACATAATTGATATATGCATATAAAGCATAATTAGTTATGTTAATCTATAATCAATTATGATTATATCGGTTAAATAGTATTAATTGATACTGAAAAAATATTATAATAATTTTATTTTTTTATAAAAAGTAATAAATATGTTATTTAAAAATTTACATGATGGGTATATATGTAAGGATAATATGATAATTTTAAATAAAAAGTTATGTTTTTATTATTTTTCTAATCCAAACAATGTATTTTATTATATTTTTTTATCAAATAATCTTTACTTCCACTCTATTTTCTATCTTTTCTTTTTCATTTACTTAGTTCATCTTCCTCCATTTCTCTATCCAAACATAGCGTAAAATCAGAATTTTAAATAAAACAATTTTAAAATATAAAAGTATAATATCATACTCATAATACGAATACATTGTTAATCAAGCATGAAAATGAAATCACTGTAAAGTAGTAACTGTCATATATCTTTTAAATTGAAAAAGCATTCCACATATTGTAACAAATCTTTATTGGTTTGACTATCATATATCTTAAACGCCACTGCAACAGCAACTGAAGCTCACTTTTAAGCCTACACAACACAAGTATAAACATGAACAGTTAGAAAAGTAGGGAAAAAAACATAGCAAGACATCAACACAAATTTTCAAACAAAATTATCTAAGATTTTTTTTACTAGTTGAAGTTCATAATACCAAAAACTTTATCTTGAAAACTTCTAAATACTCCTCCTTGTCAACTTTTGTCTGCTTGTAGCCATCAATCTTATTAGCCTCCTGCAATGACAATTAATGTACATATTTAGAATCAGTAAATGTGAAGAAATCAGAATTACAGAGATATTTAGGCCTTATTTAAATAGATCATTCCATTCCCAGATGTAAAGTAGATTGAAAATTATTATCAAATCATTCAAACTTAAGACTTTTGGATTGCAGAGAAATAGGGACCTGAATCCATGTGGCTAGTTTGGGCCTTCCTGCTGTGATGTCGTGCTTAAAAATTTCAGAGAACACCAATTGGATCCTTTCAAGAAATGAAACATAGGCAATATCCACCTGATGATAACCACAGTTTTTAAAATCATCAGAGTGTTAGGGGGAAAATATTATACTATGATATAACAAAGTTTTTCACTACATCATGATATGGCTACATCTCTTTCCTTCTATGACTAACTAGATCACAGAAGGATCTAACTTTCATACAACGTTATGGTGAAAGCAACACAACTGGTCATAATGGCCTAGTTAACAAAATTTCAAGATTGATGAGAATTTCAACTTACCAAACTAAATTGGCCAAGGAAGAATGGTCCATCATCAAATTTACCCAAAGCATTCTCCAAGTAATCAAAAGCAGCACCTGATGCAAATTATCAGTTTTAAACCATTCAACAATTCTATATTCTCATTATCTTTACTTAAATTCAGAAACTTTAAGATCTCTTACTGGTTTGTTCTACAGGATCTCCTTTATATGAAGAGTATATGCCACTGGTGAACGTGTCAACATGGGATATCATTTGCTCACCAAATTCTCTCTTGGCAGGATCCTGAAAAATTCCCACTCATCATGACTTCCCTTTCAAATTACACAGATACTCTAGAGGAATAGGTGCCAATAAATGTATAAAATTGATGCATAGTTCTTACACTTGGAAATAGAGATGCCCCCTCAAAGTTGGCATCTATATATCTGATCAAATCAAGACTTTCTCCTAAAACCTTGCCATTGTGCTCCAACGAGGGCACCTATAACATAAGAAGAACGTGTTATGATCCATCAACCAAATCAAATAGCTTTCTGATGTTAAAATACTGATATGTACCTTATTAAGAGGGTACACTTTCTCCTTATACCAAGAAGGCCTATTTCTAAGGTCAATAGGAACCAATTCGATCTTGTCTTGCAGTCCCTGAAGTTAACAAATCATCAATAGTCAATAAAAAAAGGGACAAGGCTTCATTATATTTCTTAGAAGAACCGGAGAGTTTGTATATATATATCAGAAGAATCAGACATAGCAGAACTTGAAAGCTGAAAAAAGGGTACAAGTGAGAAAACAACCTTGCAATTCCTAGTTATCCATGCACGTTGTGCATATGGGCACAGATAGCAAATGTACAACCTACAAATGCAATCCAAATTACACAGTCATAATTAAATTATTATATGTATATTAAGAAGAAAAATAATGGAGAATAGGATGAAGTAGATTAATTGAATAAAATAAAGTTAACTGATAAGTGGCACCTTGTGGTTCCATCAAAAAATGGGAGTGGTTCAGAGATGGAAGTTAATGCAGGAGGCCGAACATCTGACAAACTTCTTAACAAAGGGAAACAAGCTTAGAAAAGATGAAGTGGTAGAAATAATAGAACACTGTGCATGAAAGTTGATTTGAATTAATGTAAAGAAACATATGATATATCTTACGAAGTTGCCATTGATATATATGATATATCTTTCTCTTTTCAAAAAAGTGATGAAGTAATAGAGGAATGTACTGACTTAGAAGAGAATGTTTTGCATTTATAGGACATAATTTGTACTGTGAAGTTTGAAGTCGTAAGCAGTGACGAAATTATGGTTTTCCATTAGAGTGGGTGGCGGCACTCATTAGGTACCTTGAGATTTGAGAATCCGGCGGCTAATGGCTACGCAAAGTAGAATTCCTCTTTTTACATGTTTGATTTGATGAGATCAAATTTAATTGTTAGATGCACATCTATTATAAATAAATATATCTCATACTATATAAATAAATAATATATAAATGTATCTCATAAGATAGGTGTAAGTTGATTTAGAAGATTGAATTAAATTTTAAATTTATTTTTTTAATATTATATACGTTATTTTTAACATTTTTCATACTTAATATTTAATAAATATTCTACAAATGCCTTACTACGATAATTAGATGATAATATCATTAATTTAAAACTAGTAAACTTAATGTAATATTCTTTAAATGTTAGATATAAAAATTACTTTAAAATTTATATATGTTAACTCATTTTTGGAGTGACTACAAACTTATTTAATTTGTTTGTAATAGTTGAATATACGGTTCGTGTGATTACTTGAAAGAAGATATAATAATGTGTATATATAATTTGAGAATAAAAATTGAAAAAGTAACCAAATTTAACAAACAAGATAAATGAAATTTTGTTCTCAGTTGAGTGTATTGCATTCTACATCCCATATTTTTAAACCTACATTATCATGAAGAGTGACATATATAACGAATCTATCATTAAAAAAATACATTTAAGATTGAATATTCTACAATGTATTTATGAATCTAAAAAATATATATATTTTTATGTATTTTAAAGATTTATTTCAGAATTTACAATCCATAATATATCAATACATTTCAAGAATGCATATTCTAAATGTATTTCTAGATCAAAAATTTATTCTAAAAACATATTATAGAATATCTAATTTAAAATATATTACAATTCAAAATTCACATTATAAAATGTATTTTTGAATTTGAAAATGTATTTTGAATTGTGTATTATGAAATATATTAATACATTATAAATTACACATTTCAAATTATATTTGTGAATCCAGAAATACATTTAAAATATTTTGGATTTGGAATATACTTTTTAGAATATACATTCTGGTAATGCATTCCAAAATGCATTAATTTAGAATATGCAATCTAAATGTATTAAATGTACAATTAATAATGTATTATATTTGAGAATGTATTTCAAAATGTACCGATCAAGATCGAATGAGTAACGCAGATCTCAACGTCTGAACTTCGAGTTTGCAAGGAGTTGGAGGAGAGTGAAAGGAGAGTTAAGGTTCTTAAGAGAAGAAAAGAGGTAGAGAAAGACCGACCGACAAAGGAGGAAGACAATCTCTTAGTCTCAATTCCGTTTGAAAACATATTACAAATTACATATTTTAAAATATTTTTTCAAATCCAAAAAATAGATTTCAAAATTCAGAATATACATTTAAGAAGAGTAAAATTAGAAATTCAATTTTTATTTAGATGTATATCAATATATGAGGTGCATAATACAAGGCCCTTCATTACTCCAGCCCAGGCCCAGTAGCCCACACAAATGAAAATGGAAGCGTACGAGTATGAATATATACCATGGTCCTGATCTGTAATAATAAATAGAAAATCTTTTTGCAACTTAGAAAAGGAACAACACAACAACCTCCCTTTGTCTTCGGAAGAGAAAGGAATCCCTTGCCAGCTGTAACTCCGTTTCGGTGTCGCTGCGTTTCATTCTCAGCTTCCTCGTTTGTTCTCTGCTTCGTCGTTCGTTCCCTTGATTATTCGATCCATCTTTCCCCTCCAATGGCAACAGTTACCGACAGCAACAGCAACAACCCTGCACCGGAAAACCCTAACAAAACCCTAGACCCCACCTTACCAGATCCCGTCCTTGTCGCCACTGAGGCAGCTGACGATACCGACACCACGGAGGCTGCCGACGCCAAGACTTCTCCGCCGCCCGAATCCGGAAACGACGCTCCGCTTTCCGATATTCAGAAGAAGATTCGCCGCGCCGAGCGATTCGGCATTTCCGTCCAGATGTCCGAGAAAGAGAAGCGCAATTCCCGAGCCGAAAGGTCAGTTTCCAATTTCACTCCTCGGTTTTTCAAATATACATTCAATCGTCCGTGTTATTATCCGCTTTTGTCTCTGTGTTCAACTATTGATTTAGATACCCTATTGTGTATCAAATTTTAGGTTTATCTCAATTGAGCATTTTCTTAACGTGCAGGTTTGGCACTGTGTCCGCTTCTCAGGGATCAGAGCCGTCAAAATCTGAGGAGTTGAAGAGGAAGGCCAGGGCAGAGAGGTTCCACTTTTCAGTTTCCCCTTTTTTATTTCTGACATTGTCTTTTATTTTTCACTGTGAATGAAAATGAACACTGTTACTTATCCTGCTTAACAGATTTGGAATGCCTAGTCCTACTACCGCTGCAGATGAAGAGGCAAAGAAGAAAGCTCGACTTGCTAGGTTTGCACCTGCTTCCAAAGTTGATCCTCTAGAAGAAGATAAAAGGAAAGCTAGAGCACTTAGGTGGGTGCTTGTCATTATTTGGTTCTCCCATTTCATGTTGCTTATAGGATCGACCATGCATGATGTGTTATTAGGTCTTTCTGTTTTCTCTTCCCAGGTTTGCGAATCCATCATCAACTTCTATAGCTAATGTTAATGGCGAAGGAAACATTGAGCCGGTAAGAACTTTTGTTCACTTCCAATGCTTTGATATGGAGACAAATTTATGGGTGTATTTATTTGATTTCTATTTTCGAAAACTGATTTTTAGTTTTCAAAACGCAACTAAAAAAAGTGGTCCAGACAGCTGGTGAAGGGTGGTGCAGGACACAATATATGGTGTAATTGAGGAAAATGTTGAAAAGAATGAAAAACAAAACAACATTAGAAAACGTCCCCCTAACTGATTCTCTTTTTAGCATTTATTATGGAAACAATTTTCAAAACTCGGTAGATTTTGGATGAAGGCCAAGTAGTGTAAAATTACTTTGAAAACTGTTTCTACTACTTAGCAGTGAAAAGGGACTCAAACAAGTCCTATATTGTATGTTGACTGCTGTGTTTGTTGTGTTTCAAACTAGGAGGCTGCTATTGCAGGCAAAGCCGGAGGAGGTACCTGAATGACTGGTTGCGTAGTTAATTTTAGGAAATTTTCTTGTAAGTCAATGGTCTTCTGCTCCTATATGCTATCCTTTGTTTGGTATATTGCGTGTGTTCAATTATAGCCTGGTTTGTGATGTTAATTTCAACTTTTATTCATGAGACTTTTTTCCCTTACCTTTTTCTGCAGTTTTTAGATTTTAGCAGTTCAAGATTTGCGGAGCAACCTCCATATCGTTTCTCTTTTTCAGCATATTAGTCATGGACACGTCTTTAATTTGTTAGCTGAAGCCTCCCTCTGAGATAAAAGAGATTCAAGTGATCTGAAGAAGCTTGTTTTCTATTTGTTGTAGTTTTGGCTTCGTAGGTGACAGCTTTGGGGTAATTTTGGCCATCTTCATTGGGTTACTTATCTTAAAATTTGCGAAATTCTGAATTTTGGAATCTACAGCTTAAAATTTTAAAGAACGAAGGTATGCAGGAACAAAGCTTTTGAAGTGTCATCCACCCTCTGTTTCTAATGCATTGCTTTTGAAATGTGCCTTTGTCATTGTGTTAGAAGGTAGTACCAGGTGGGTTTTTAAATCCAACGTCATGCTGATCCAGTCTGCTATTTAGGAAAGTTATGTTGCTTAATATGTCCTTGAGTAATGATGATTGAATAAGAAAATGAGCCCTCAGATAGAAATCATGTCCGCAGGATGAACTTGTTTTATGCTCTTTACATTTTTGGGCATTGTTGGGGAAGCAGGGGCTAGAGTTAGGAGTTAATATTTTGGTGAACTTGTTTTATTCACTTCTCTTCTATGATTTTCCAATTGCTATAGGGGTAATTGCTTTTCAATCCAGAGAGGGGGAATCAGGGGAATGATACTATTGCTGATGTGTGAAATTGCTTTTCTTGGATCCAAGTGTCTTTTAACATTTTCGTTATTGTGGGTTTATGCGTCATTAGCCATTTTTAGATTTTCATCGTGATTAGATCTTATGAGAGTAGCTATTAATGCACATCACATGGATTAGAAGCATGTTTCTCGAGAAGGGGTCAATAGATTATGTTTTGGTGCGTGTAGATATGTTAATTTGTTTAGTCTAGAGCTAGTGCACAACTTGACTGGATCAGCAGAATGTTGAAGCTCAATTTCCTGGTATTATCTTCTGGCATTCAAGAAAAAAATGAGGGTGAATAATGGTAAGCTGAACATTCAAAGTGAAATCCTCAAGGAGAGGCTGGATTATGTTTTTGAAGGACGTTTTAAAACTGGGTTTTTTTCAAAGCTGTGGCTTCCAACTTTTATCATCTTCGTTGTCGCGTTAAGATAAGTCAACCCCTTGAAGATGTTTATTTATTTACTTGATTGCCATGGTTTAGAGTTGCAGATTTGTAGGGCTGGATGCGGAGGGAACTCTTTAGTTTTTGTTTTAATATGACTCCCTTGTAATTTTATATTTGAGCTTTATGTTTTGGAGGATAAAATATTATGGTAGCTAGTATAAATGAATTCAACGACCATTACTTAGTGCGATACATGTTAGAAGACGACCTTCCTAGATAGATTATGCCAAGCATTTTTCAAATGCAGTAAACATGTGTGCATTTAATTTTTATGTTGCATTGCCAATCTAGGAATTTCCTTCCAATTCCCAGTCCAAGCCCTGCCAAACTTATCAGAGCGGGTTTTAATTAAAGCTAATTTCTTAATATCCCAATTATCCATCTATGCATATTTCTATTGTGACTTGCAAGTTTCATTTAATAATAGCATGTTGAGGTTTGTAGTTAACCCTCGTATCCGGAGTTTTATCATTAATTTTATTTTCTTCTATTATATATATAATGTGATTATAATAATATTTCATAACTAATATTACATGAAAAATACTTTTTAAATGTTCTAAAATTTTGGTGAAATATATGTTTTTATAACCGTGTCAACATGAACAGTTAAAGAAATTAAGGTTTACAGTGTCTTTGGTTCAATAGATCTATTAATTTGACAAGTGGGTGTATGGATTAGTATTTTTCACATCTTCACTGAATTGCAAAAAAAAAAGCTGGAAAGCCAGGTTAGCATCTAACAAAATATAATTATGCCCTCTTTTATCTGTATACATGACAATAAATTTTAATAAAATTTATCAAATTATAATCTAAATATAAATAAATTAACATAATCAGTTATATTTATATATAATTAATTATATAAATACTAAATAAATTTATGTTATAAAAATATTTGATACTAATATTAACAAAAATATTATTTGGTATATGTTAACACAAATTTTTTAATATAACGCAAAAATATCTACTTATTTAGAATTAGTAAATTAATAATACTTTTTAAATTTTATAAATATTTAATTTATTTATTTATAATTTTAATTTTACATTATTTTACTAAATCAAAATTTACATAAAAATAATTTATTTTATTTTTTAACTTTTTTAAATATAAGGATAAATTTATAATCTTATATTTTATACTATTAAAAAAATTCAAAAATACTTTCACAATCTTACAAATTTAATAAATTTTCTTTACATTTTATTCTTAAATCCTGAAACACAGCCTTCCACCCATCCTCAATCCAAGAAATAGAACATGAGTGTCGAAACAACTATCCTCTTACCTATAACCGTGTGGGTTACGGGACACTAACCCCACTTACTTTTAAAACACACATTAGTAAAGCAACAACATTTTCCATAAAATATTTTTTTGTAGTCCATTGTCTTCAATGCTGGCTACTGGCGTCAGAAAAAGTCAATACTCTCTTTTCTTTTTTAATACAACCTAATTAAACTAAATAAAACACCAATTGCATTAACTAATTCCAATCATTTTAAAAATCAGTCCAGGTAATTAGTAGTATTAAATTTATTTTAGTTTTATATATTTTCCAAAATCATCCTTACAATAATAACACACTTTTATTCTTTTCTTAAATCTTATTTTAGTTTTAATTTTTTAATCTCTTTGATCACTTATATATTCATTATTTCAATTTTTGTTAGCTGTACATGTGAATAGTTAAAGTAGGTTTTTCACATGTTATTTATATAAAACAAATTTAGACTATGCAAAACTTAAACATTAATTCTTTTCATTATTATTTAATGAATTCAGAAAAAAATACATATAATTAAGAGAATCTTTGTGAAAAAAAAATTAATGCAGGAGACATTTTAGATGGAATCTTACGAAAAAAAATTAAATTTAACTTTTAATTTAGGTCCTCCTCTAAAAAAAAATAGGATAATATTTCGTTTTTTTTATTATAAAATTTTCTATTTTTTTTTCTAGATAAATTACATTAGTCTAATGATTTTTAGGGTAAACGTGTCAATTTTTCATTCATTATCGTTACTAAAACTGGTTGTTTTTTTTGTGGCAAACCAATTTGGTTTATTTGTCAAAATTTCAATCACCGCAATTAATTAAATTGAAAATTTGGTGGCAAACCAATTTGGTGGGTACATTAGCTAACCGATACGTGTGAGGTTGGAGTCCTGACGGTGCAAACTAATTTTGTATGGAAATTAAAACTTCATTGCCGCAAAACAAATTTGGTGAGATTTTAAAGGAATAGACAACACAATAATATTTGTCCCTTCTATTTTCTTTTTCATTTTTATTCTTACTTCTATTTTCCTTCATTTTGATTATTTTGAGATTTATTTTGTAATTTTCACCTTATTATTCAAAGCTCTAGTTGATGCTCCCATAATTCACTTCATACTTGTAACAAAGGTATGAAAAATTCTTAAACACTCTTTTCTACAGTGAAATATTCAGCTTTAATTCCTAGCTACGGTTCATGCGTTAAAGTCACAATTTGGTGATGAGTTTGGTGGGTATAGGAATTTATGTTAGAATGTGCGATGGTGGGTTTGGGAACTGCGCAACTATCTAAAACTTTATGTGCATATTTTTTGTGTTTTTAGTGTGTTGGGCACTAATCTTTATTCACATTTACGCAGGTTTGGTTTTTAACCGTCTTTCGTAAACTAAAAGTAAGTTGTATTGTATAATACATATGCCAACAATATTAAATGTAACAGTAACATGGTATTTAACACTCTCTTTTTTCATATATAGTTGCAATGGATGAAGGAGATCAATATACATGTATGCTGTTTATTTTTTCTTAAATTTCACAATCAGAAACAGCTATGAAAGGAAAGATTTCAATGACATAGTTATAGCTAGGTATGAGTAATTTGGATTCTATAATTGGTTAAAGTGAATTCTGTTACATATAGGAATTGGGAATGTCTTGAAACGCATTATGCCTTTCTGAGATTGGAGTGTACGAGGAGAATTTACTCCAATTGCTGAATAACTGTTTTATTTTAGTCTCCACAAATGTAAAATTTGACTGTTTCCGAAAATTCCTGTTTGAGCAAAATATCATACTAACAAGCTTTTTCTTTAGCATCCTTTGAGAAGAGGTTTTTGAGAAATTTATTCCATGATATTTCAAGCTTCAACAATAATCAACCACAAACAGCTTTACATGAAGGACTTAAAAAGCATGCTGCGGTTGTGGAAGTGTGATGTTATGTTATTTGCCTATCTTGTTTTGGTAACAATTGTGTAAACAGGAAGACAGTAATTGTTTGATTGAACTAAAAATTGGCTGATCCACCTCCTCTCATTGAAAGAGGAGAAGCCAATAGAGAGCTATTATCTATGAGTTTGGGATTTAGATATACAACAATAACTGTAATATCATCGTGGAAGTGTCTCCTTACTCCTTGTTCAATCTTTTGCAGATCTGACACTCTCATTTCTCTCTTCCTTGCTGCTTCCCGAAGTGCAGCTTTCACAAGTCGCCTACCAATACCCTGATACATCAATTACCACCACCCATTAATATTCAGAAAGGACTTTTGCATGATAAGAGAACACACACTCACACACACATTCTTTAATGGACCAAAAGGAGCCTTACATTGCGTGGACTATTGCTGACTATATTCACAGCTTCTTGGTTGCTAAGTTGCTCCCACAAACCATCAGAAGCAAAGATGAGAAATTGATCTTCAGGACCAAGTTTATGCACTGATATTGCTGGTTCATAACTTAGAATTGGCTTAAAGAAGGGTTCGGTTAGTCTAAACTTATACGGTAGAGGCTCCCTGTTAAATTCTTGTTTCTTCAGATATGCATCACCTATGGATCTTGATACCTGCAAAGGCCAAATCTGTTAACTTGGAATTCTCATGCTTTTTTTGTTGTTGTTGTAGCTTATAACCTTCTCAACAATCATAATTAATCATGCACTGTCACTCATTATCATTCTCCCTGTAAGTAGATAAACAAATTACTTTTACTTTAGATTTTTAAGGCTTTCTGCCTAAGGGTTTGGTTCTTGAATCTAACGTTAGGTAACAGTTATCTTCAGAGAAAATATCATGTTTTTTAACTTTTCAAAATTGAAGTTTGAAAAAAATAAACAATTGCTAAAATCTTACTCGTTGACAACTAGTGCTATGAATCTCTGGAATTTTTACCTGTATGAGGCCTTTCACACGCCAGACGTTGTGTTTCTTAACCACGATTTGTGGATCATAGGGGTGCTTTGTCCGAACTTCATCTCTCTCCATTTGGAAGTTAACGTTGTGCTCTGCAGACAATTGGATAGCTGTTGTTTCCCTTGTTGCTCTCTCTACTCTCCCCAGCACCACCCTTGAATCTCCTGCATTTGCAACATATAGCATGCCATTGCAAATTATCCCCGCCAAACAACATGTACCCGTAGATGCAATCTGTGGCTTGCTTAGCCACTGTTTCTTCACAACAGACAGAAAACCCTCTTCTGTTTCACAAAAGGCCCTTCGTATAACATTCTCTGATATGCCTTGATGCTCTGCTGCGAAACCTGCTTTACACAGAAAAATGTAAAAAAATCATTATTGTTTTTCAGTAAGTTTCTTAAACTTGTATTTATTCAATTAACTTGTCTTTATGTTTAAAATCATTAACAGTTTCAGTTTTTACTGTCAAAAGTATGGTCCAAATTATGCTACTTTGCAATTGTGGTCCCAGTAATGGATTTAGTTTAGAATACTTGGGTGAAGCAAGAACACACTAATTGATTTTCACAGTCTTCAATTCATTCGAAAAGCATCAGACAGAAAAACTGTACTTCCAATAAACACACACATGCTTATAATAAAGATGAGGGCATATCATACTCTTGACATTGGCGAAGAGATTGTCACTGACAAACTGTGAGGCTGCGGTACCACCATGGCCATCATATACACCAATAAAGGTTCCTTGAGGACCCAAATAGTCAGAAGTCAAGGGTCCAGATTCAAGTTGGCTACGATCCTCCAATGAACTATTAGCTTGAATCACAGCCATTGAGAATTCCCCATAAAGATGGTTCCCCAAATCCTTGTACCATAGCAGCCCCTCAACTCTCCCATTTACATCTCCATCATCACCCACAGAAGCTGGCTTCCAGCAGAATCTAACCATACTTTTTTTGGCAGTCCCTTAAAGTAATAAAATAAGATGAAGTTTTCTTCACCTGCTTATGCTTCACACGGTCTCGTATCCTGAAGTTATATTATATACCTAGGAAAAGCAGACATCATAGGATAAGAACAAATTTTAGCTAAAAGCCAAATTGGTATGGGGCAAACTAACTGAGAAGTATACCTTGTGATGACAAGCCAAGTAACTTTCATGCAAGTTCAGAGAATACTGAGGCCTTTTGGTTGTATGTACCTTGAACCTGAGCAGCATGCATTTAGAACTTCGCGGTGTGCCAATTTTGAGCAGCAGACTTAGCTGTAAAAGCACATAAGGTTTCGATATGGCAGAGTTGGTCTAAGATTTGAGTGATAAAAGGGAGCAATGGATAAGAAAGGGTTTTGGATGTTTTTGACAGAGGATCTTCAGAGCACTGAGGCTAGATCTAAGATCAGAAAATGAAAAGAGATTTAAACTACAAACTCTGACATTGTAACTCATGTCCTTTCATTTGTCCCACATGATTTTAATGTTTTGTGGCCATGTGGGTTTCCAAAAGCCTTTCATGGCTAGGATTTCAGTTCCGTCACATTAAAAAGGTATAATCCTAAGTGTTAGGTAACTTTGCTTGTCTACCTCTTCCACTTTCCATTTTTCTGGGTAAGACTTTTCCCTGCTTTAACTTTCGTGATAATTCATGACTTTACTAGATCTGGAATCTAGGACCCACGGGTTTTGTGACCCTCTTACCATCATGGGTTCATGCACTTCATCTTTCCACTGCAATACTTATCTCCACATTTCTGTTAGATATCACTTTGTTTAACTTAGCAAAACTTTCCTATACGTCTGAATTGTAACAAAACATAAAAATCTAGGTAAGTGTAAATATGTGATAAACAAAAATTGAAAAGTGAACTACACAATATCAGGAGTAAAATATGTCTAAAAGTGGTCCTTTATCACAACTTACCTAATTATTATTTTTTTCCACAAACATGTTCCAGGGTGTTCAAATAAGTAAAAGGGCAAAGTTCAAGTTGGCTTTAACCTAACAAATTTTACCAGGAAAAGAAAATGGACCGTATTAAAAGCCATATCATATCTAGTATATCTGCCACTACAGTACCAAATTCATTCACCCAATTTCTCCTGTATGGTCATTTCATTTCGATACGGATCAGCCTGGAATTTCTGTCACCGACTCACTGCATAATAATGATTCTCTATTCTTATACTTTCTTCTTCTTTTGCTTTTTCTTTTGTAGTAAAAAACCTCACCCCTCCAGCACACATCATGGTCTAATAAACTTTACAACATTTTCATTAACATTTGCATTTCATGCATACTATTTTTTGGATACAATTTTGTTAGGCAAAATCAAATACCAAACATAAACACTTCTCTTAACAGATAGTTAAATCCTAACTGGCCTAGATTAATCCTTTTCCTAAACACAACCATTTTGGTATAAGCTTTGAAAGTTATGACAGAGAAGGGTCATGAGAGACTTGAGCTGTAGCCATCACAAAAGTTTCTACGCGGATGAAGACACCTTGGAACTTGAAATCATGCATGCATTCACTGTATACAACAATAGACTGGTTTTCAAATTCCATCAGCTTCAAAATACTAGTGGTCATCTGATTATTTGGTGAAGGTGTATTAGTTAGCCAGCAATAGTTTATGGAAACAAAAGTGGTTACAGAGAGATTTGTCCATTATATATTGTGGTTATGGATAGTAGCAAAGTGAATGATGGTTTTGCATGGGTTCCACCTATAATAAATTTGGATGCGTGCTCTTCAGAGAATAGTTAGAGAAGAGGACGCATGATAGAACATATATATATAGTATTAGCAGATTTTCAATGAATAGTCAGGCTAGCAGGTGGCCTTGTCAACTCAACCTCACTCAATATGGAAACATCTAAAACATACATCCAAATTTAATTATTCATCATTTCATTAACATCTACTCATATCTTCAGTTTTCTACCACACCTTCCTTCTGATGTTGATTTTTTCATTATTTTTGAAACCTCTTCATCAAATTTTATATATGCAAGATAGACCAAGTTGACATCTTTGAAGTGAACCACTCATTCAGACTGATTTTTTTAAGTCTGTATTTCATAAAGTTCTCTATTTGAGTTAAGGGTTTAGCTATTTTTAATGTTTTGTTTTTCAGTGAATTTGAGACAAACTTCCTTATAAATCTTAAGTATTTTTAATTAGTTTTATATTACAAATATTTTATTAAGTGTTTATATTTTTTATAGTTTTTAATTGAGTTTCTTTATTTTTGATTTTGTTGCCGACTCACTGTTTACGTGGTTAAAAAAAATGATATAATTAAATTTTAAGTATCTCGTGTACTTAAATATTTTCAATTGATTTTATAATAATTCTTTTGAAAGTTAACATAAATTAGTGAAGTCAAATAATATAATATAAGTGAATGCAAATTTTATTTTTAAAATATTGAATAAAAATTAAATAAATTATATAAAAACATAAAACAATGTTTTTATGTTGTTGACAAAGATAATGAATGTTGCCAAATTTCAATTTCATTTGAGATGAGAGGAAAAATCTAATTAAAAAACATATAATTTGTGAACAGTGATATGATGAATTTTTTTAATAAAAACTTAATTAAAATACTCAAATTTATAAGAAACATAAAATTTAATTATGTTATTTCTTATTTTTTTATGTGAAAACACATAAGTATAATGATTCATAATAATATTCACATCTGTTGATATTCACATCAGTTGATGATAAATACTCAAATAAAAATATAAATTTTTTAAAACGCTTCATCAAACAACAAAATTTAAATTTTGAATAAACTCCATTAAAACTGTAGAAATTCTTATAACTTAATTAAGAAAAATATTATAAGTAACACTATATTCAGTAACATATCATCAATAATTTTTATGGACAGTGCATATTATGTAAAATTAAGGTGAACTAAATTTCCAAATAAGAAACTCAGGGCCTCTCATAAACATAGTAGTTTGTCTTAAGATATTGACAGGGTAACTGTATTTTGGAATTGATTTATTAGTAAAAAAAAGTTTGTATGTTAAGAATATTGACTTTAATTAACATTTGTGTTTTTGAACTAGTGTTTATAATACTTTTAAATTGATCTTTTTCTCCTTCAATGTATTTTTATCATAATAAATTATTATATGTTGCTATGTAAAATTATATATTAAATTCAGAAAACAAAAATGTCATAGAAATGAAATTTATTTAAGCCATTTATTAATAGATTAAAAGATGAAACAGAGCATAACGGAACTCATTAAGATTATGATAGACAAACACATGGTTCTTGATTTTTAAAATCTCTGTATGTACGATGAGAACAAATAGTGTTTTCTTTTTCAATAATGGATTTCATAAATGAAATCGTACGTATGACTTGAAAACCATAACTTATTGTAATAATAATTCATACTATTTTATTCTGTCAAAAAGGGTTCATATTATTTTATGTGGGTATACTTTCAAAACTTTTCCTATTTCTATTTTAACTTTCCAATAAAAATAAATATAAACAATTTTCATAAAAATAAATATAAATAATTTTGCATTAAGACTTTTTAAAAATGAAACGTATATTTTTTGTTGCTATGAACAAGTTAATAGATAATATTTGTAGTAGTAAAAGATTAAGACATTACATGTGTTTTGTTCGACAATTGATTATTTTTTTATTGTGTTTTATTTATTTATTTATTTAGGTTTCGGTTTTTAGTCAAGATGTAAAGGATTTTTCAACGTTGAGTATTCGATAATTGGATGATGTTAATATTATAACAAAGACATATATTTGCTTTGGATAATGAGTTTATTTATACATTTTGTAATAAATTATAATTGATAAATTATATTTAAATATTTAATGTGTATAATCGTAAAACTAAAATTATGACGTATTTTTTTTTTATCTTTATGCATTTATATTAGTCGGTTAAACGACATTTGATATCGAGTATTATGGATCATTCGACTCCGACAGTACAATATTTAAAAGCTCATCATAAAATTTTTATAATGATCCATTTGCTCTATTTAAAAATTTGTGAAGAATTTGAAGTGTTTAATTTTTAAAAAAAAATTGTTCAGATTTGCATGTTCAATATGTTGCTTAATTTTCTAAAATGTTAAAAAGATCTCAATTAATTCTTGAAATGTTTTATTTAATGATAGAATGTTAAAACTAAATTTAAATAATTGGCAATCTATTCTTAGATTTGAATGTGTGAGAGGTCAATTTCATATTTAAGAGTTTGGAGATCTGAAATTGGTAGGAAAAACTATGCAACGGAAATTTTAATAATACAATAACACTAGTACATGGGATGCTCGATTATTAGAATGCATGTTACTTGTATGGGTCAATTTTTGGTCTTTCTTTGTGAAGCAACTCATCATGCTCTCTTTATTTCTAAGGTAGTAAGACTAGAATGCCCAACAACTCTTTAACTAGCTTAATAAATTTTTTATTCTTCAAAAGTTCATCACTTTTTTATTTTTTATTTTTTCAAACCAATTTCTCAAAATCCCTTTTTCATTTCCCTATAATCCTTCCATAGTTTCTATTATTTGTGAAAGTGACATTCAACTAGCCTCATATTATATGATATAGAGTTGATGTGAATCATTATGTGACACCTATATCTTCGTGTTGCTTTCATATCTCTAAATCTTAATTTTAGAAACCTTGACTCTAATTCTTGATAATTCATTTTCAAATTCATAACAAAGCCAATATTTACTTCATCAAGGACTTTACAAATATATATATTATAGAATGATAAAATTGTTAATAATTAAGAAAGGGATTGATGAAAAAAAAAAGAGACAAGAAATTTGCATGAGGGACCGAAGACATATAAAAGGGATATAAGTTAAGAAGGGTTATATTTATCTTTTGAACTTATTTCACATGATAGTGCTATAATAGTTGCTACAACTCCTAATATTAAGTAGTGCAAGTGCTAGCTTACCAAATATGAGTAAACATAACATGTTTACGTATGTAATGATTTTTGTGATGTTTGTAGGAATATAAAGAAATAGGCCATAGAGGGAAGTGTGAAGTGAAAGGTGGAAAGTGAAATCCTATAAGTGTCAAATTAGTGTTTTTTGTGCATCATATAACATGTTAATAATTATGTGTGTGGTCCTATTTGTAGTAAGAAAGGAGAGGCATAGCTAATGACACCATGCATGTTACCACATTTGTTATTTACCTCACTAATGTTAAATCTTGTATTCCATTATTTGTTTCTAATTATTACAAAAATATCATTCATAAATATGGCTAAGATAATCTCAATTAGAGAGTTTTTACCGTATTAGGTAAAATAAACCAAGGGATCATTACATTAATAAGAAAACTAAATTAAGGAATGATACTAACAATATAGAAATTGAATAAGGGAGTAATTACGCAAACAAGGAAATCAAATCATATATAAAGGTGTAATTAATTAACCCTTAATTATGGTAAGAGACAAATCCAAAAGCTTATTATTTTCGTTAATAATTCCTCTCAAGTTCATGAATGAAAGTATGGGAATTCTTTTAATGAATTTATCTAGCAAAGTCTTTAGGAAATGTATGCAAAAGTTACTAGCCAATTATCTAATTTTTCTTTATGAAATGTTAATTTATTTATTTGAATTGTTTTGTTATTAAATTGTAGGTGATGCTAATTATGTTGTTATCATCACAAAAAAATTGCAGTGAGAAACAACATGAAAAAGTAAAAATATTTAATGTCTTAGAATGTTCAACCTAAACCAATTAGAAAAGTGGTATTGGAGAGTGGATAAGGAGGTTAAGGGATTATGGATCGACATAATACAATTTAAATATGGTCTCAGAGAGAGTTGTTTGAAAGTAAAAGAAGCAAACATGAATCCTTATGGTGGCAAGACATTAAGAAAATATCTAATCCCTAAAATGAGAGATCTTGATTTAAGGACAATATTTTCTGAAAAATAGGAAAGGGAAATAATATACATTTGGGGAAGACATTTGGGTTAGACAGGTAGCCTTGAAGGATAGCTACCCCAAATTGTATGTCAGTTCAAACCAAAAAGGTTTCTTCATCAAACATTTAGGATAATGAATTGAAGGTCTTTGATAGTGGAAACTTCTTTGGAGGAGACCCTGGTTTGAATGGAAAACTAGTATATTTGAAGATATGTTAAACCAATTAAAGGGTATTAATTTCAATTGGGATAGATATGATGAGTGGTCTGGGAAAGGGGAAGACTTAGGTCAATATTCAAGTTAAATTTGCATACATGATAATTGCACATAACCAAACACATTAGGAAATAGAAGCATTCTCCAAGTTATGAGATTCTAAAGCCTTCCCATTAGTCATTGTTTTTTGCTGGAGGGTGTTTCATGATAAGATTACAACGCAGAACTTAATTCACTAATTGCATCATGTGTATTGTGTATTAGGGGGTTGGAATATACAAATCATTTGTTTTTTACTTGTAATGAAGTTGTGAAGATTTGGAATGTGATTGCAAGTTTGTTAAGTGTTATAACAGTACATCATGGTACAACTAAGCTACATTCTTGGAGGTTTGATTTTATGGGGTTTAATAAAGTCAGAAATGGTATTTTAAAGAGTATATGGGTAGTCACGGTGTGGAATATTTGGACCGTGGGAAATAACATAATCTTCAACAATAATATACCGGACGACAAACAAATTTTCATGATGGTACAAATAAAAACTTGGTCATGGATAACCACAAAATTTCCAAAGGCCTTATTCTCTTATTCGGACGGGTGCTTAAATCCTATCATATGCATCAAATTGTTATAATTGCATCAGGTTATCAAACCTAGATTTATAGTTTTGTGCTTATTGTTTTTTGATTACTTTGAGTTGCAAGTGTTATGTTCAGCTTCAGGAATCCAGTAAAACAGAAAAGATGTTACTGTTATTTGGAGTATGTCTTTGTCATGCTGAACTTTTTATGTACTTTCACAAATTTGTTGTTGGTTAGATCCAATATTGGAATTTTTGAGTTATGTTTCCGGAACAACTTTTTGATGCTATTTAAATACATTGTTAGTTTGGATTTGAGTTTGGACTGAGTTAGAAATACTGATGATATGTAATCTTTATGTCGAGAGGTAAAGGCAAGTTTGTAAGGGCCTGAATGTTTATGTTTGGATTCTTTGTAACGCTCTGCAATCTTTTTAGAATGTTATGCTTACATGATTATTTTTGTATAGGATTAAAATATCTCTAAAATATTTCATATTTATTCATTATTATTTTTACAGATAAAAAAAAGGAAAATTGAAAATCTTTGTGCTTTATTTTGGGGTGAGTGCCTACCATCTTCATCCATGATATCTCAAACTTCATCAACCATATCTTAAAGCTTTGCCTTGGCACTACATTTTCTTTCTCACTTCATGTTACCAATTTTCCTCCTAAAACACATGCAATGCGAATCTTTTGTCTACATTGGGTCCTACATATAGTTACCTCCATGTCCTTCTTTCTTGAAAAACAATCTTCCTAGGCTTTCTTTCACTATTCAAGGATCAGATATCTGTTGGACACTATCATCTCTTCCACTAATCCCATAAAGAACTTCTTATAATTACCACAAGTATTGAATAAAGTAAGTTTTTGTGTTTGGAATTGAAACAAATGTATCCTTACAAACTATTCCTCTGCAACAACAACAATTCTCTTATATAGTTACAGAATTATTGGGCATTATAGTCTCACTACCTTGGAAATAAAGTAAGCACGATGAGTTGCTTAACAAAGGAATACCAACAGTTGACCTACGACAAGCAACATGTACTGTTGAAATCAACTCATAATCATGACAAAATGTAACCACAGAACAACTCAAACCATGTTAACAATAAGACAATGAACAAGACCATAATATACAAAGAAACGTAAAACTATACCAGATTGGACTAATTAGTTAATGCCTTCCTCGAACTATAGTGAAACAACAACAAACCATGACATCAACCATTGGATCAACATGTCACTTAACAATACAACAACCAAACAAAACACTAAACCTAGCCTTGTTGCTTAATCTTAGTATTGCCTTCATGTCCCTCACTTCACCATGTCACCTAAGCTAGATGCAGGATAAGAATGCTCACCAACGACTCCTTGTGCCTCGCCACATACCTTCAACAACTAAACCATTATATCAGAGAAACAAAAATACCACTCACTAGATAGAACCATGAATCCTAATAGATCTATAGATCCCAACAGCTATGTACCTAGTTCATACCTCAAAACCTCTCAAAGCTTATGATACAGCAACTAAACAACTAAAAGTGCACATCCAAACTACAACCTTTGCATGTACATTGTTGCTGCTAACAAGTTGATCACATTCAAAACTCATTAAATTCTAACCCTATCCAGAATCGCTTTGAGCACTGATTTTTCTCTTACTATGTTTGGTTGTAGCTTCAAAGAACATGTAGGTCAAAACTAGGATGCATCTATAATAAGTCCAAGAATTTTGCTCATTATTCACTGTTGATAAAACTAGGATGTTGATTTATACTTTTTTTTATCCTATTGCATACTTTATCTTGTCAATGCAGCATATTTATATTTTTATTTTAAAGAAAAGCTCATTAGAAGAGAATAAATTAAGATAGTAATTTTATTTTCTACTCTTTCACAGCCCAACTTTATTACAATTATTATTAGTTTTAGGAAAAGATTTTGTTGGCACCCATAAGTAAAATACATATATTTGACAAACCATTGTAATAATACAATAATATTTTTAATTAAAAATAAATTAAATGTAATTAAAATATTAATTTATTGTTAAGTGCATGTTTATTTCTATATGTATGATGTGAATATATCACCATCTTAGCTTTATTATCATCATCATTTTTAAGTTATATATATATATATATATATATATATATATATATATATATATATATATATATATATATA